>Ga0209487_1001012_pt1 | contig 24276 bp, 19 predicted proteins | sample Poulit2012_FD_187524 | JGI IMG/M metagenome (GOLD analysis project Ga0209487, IMG submission 187524) | Agricultural soil microbial communities from Georgia to study Nitrogen management - Poultry litter 2012 (SPAdes) (version 2) | ecosystem: Environmental > Terrestrial > Soil > Agricultural land...
TGGTATGGGGATCTTCATAGAGGTGGTCGATCCTCTCTGTGTTGAACATGCTTGAACGCCTCTTGATACCGTGTACGGTATACCCCTTCTCTAACAGCAGTTCGGCAAGATAGGATCCGTCCTGACCGGTTATACCTGTAATAAGAGCCGTTTTACCTGATTCCATCATCATAGAGTCATAGCTGAACCGGCAACGAATCCCGCTGATTTAACAGGGCCCGTTGCCAGACAGATTTTTATTCATTGATTATAACAACCCTTCCGAATATTCAATCAACAAGAAGGTACCGATTATTATTCTCTTGCCAGGCGATCTATTACAGTAAAGAGCAAGATGGTGGTATTAAGAATAGCAGATGTTAAAGCGATCGTTTCCTGAGGAGACATTTGCTGACTGACCGGTTTTTCCGGAACGATAATAGTCGCCCCTGCCTCTACCCTCGGATTGTTTCTGATTCCAAGAAAGCTCTTTACACGGTCCACTTCGCCATTTGCATAGACGATGTAGGCTCTCCTTCGCTGCCCCCGATCGGTCGTGCCCCCCGCATTGTCGATATAGCCTTGCAATCCCCTGCCCGGTACATATCGCATGGTCACGGGTGAAAGTACCCCTCCCTCTACCCGTATCGTCTGAAGTTGCCGCGGGATTCGAATCACATCCCCCTCCTGCAGTCTCAGGTCATCATTCCCGTGGGGCCTGGCGAGAGCATCTGCCAACCGGATACCTACGGGTGTATAGGTTGTATCGTTTACGGTCTGGAACCGGTCGAGGTCTACATTTTCCAGGTTCAGCGACTGAAGCTGCTCCGATCGCTCCGTATTTTCATTTTCCACTTCCACAGAGGTGATCTCAAGAATCCGTTGCATTGAGGCGCCCTCTTTGAATGCGTATTGGGAAAGTCCTCCGGCCTGCTCGATCAGATCAGAAAGACGGGCATCACGGCTCTCCAGGACATACTCCCCGGGGAATTCCACTTCACCCTCGATCCGCACAGTCAGCTGACGCTGGTAATTGGGCTTGGTACGGACAAAGACTCTGTCGAACGGCTCCAGTTTGAACTCCCCGTCACCCCCCTTAAAACTGAAGTTCTCATCAATTTCAAATTCGTACACTTCGGCAATGGTAGAGACTTTTGATCTGACATCGGAGTCCACAACCCGCCTTGCCACCTCTACCCGGTAGGCAGCCGCTTCATCACGCAATCCGTTCGCGAGATAGATGGCATCCTCCAGAGTCATCCCCTCGAGATATTCATATCGGTTGGGATTATTAACAGCTCCTGAAACCCCGATTGTGAAGGTTTCGCGCAGATCAAAGATGGAGGAGATCCTGACCAGATCATCCCGTTTCAATAAAATATCGGGTGCATACCCTTCCATGATATCCCTGACCGAGAAAGGAACACTTTCAAGCATCATATTATCCTGGTTGCGGATGATGATACCCCGCTCCAGAAAGGCATCATCCCTGACACCTTCCGCCTTCTCAAGAAGTTCTGAGAGGGTCATGTTCTCTGTCAATTCGTAATCCCCTTCCCGGTAAACAGCCCCTTCAATCCGGACTCTGTTTTCATAGCGGTCCACAATCTGGGTAATCTCAATTTCATCGCCGTTACGAAGTACAATGTCCCCGCCTTCAGGCCACTTCACATCGGAAACACTTCTCTGAACATTGGTTTTTCGGTTGATGACGATCCGGTCGGTATAGGCATTTTCGCTGAACCCGCCTGAAAATTCAATCAGATCGTTCAGGGTCTCGCCATCTTTGAGCTCATACAGCCCCGGGCGTTTCACCTCTCCGTTAAGGCGTACTCTGTTCAGGTAGGGGGGAACACGGATAATATCACTATCCATCACCCGGATATTATCGCTTTGATTTGCGTGTACAATTAAATCATATATGTCAAATTCAGCGTGTACACTATCTCCCCGGATGATCTGAATTTTTCTCCAGGAGCCGGAACGGTTGGGCCCGCCGGCGGCATAGAGCATATTAAATACAGTTGCCAGAGAGGAGACGGTATAGGAACCGGGCTGGCGAACTTCTCCGATCATGCTCACATTAATGCTTCTTACATTTCCGAGGGCCACATCTGCAAATGTATTCCCATCAGAGGGGTTCTGCAGGTTTAGCCCCGAATAGATTCGCTGCAAGTTTCTCAAGATCCGATCTTTCGCATCATCATATCTCAACCCAGCCACACGGACCGGCCCCACATTCGGAATCCTTATATTCCCATCAGGGTCGACCACGAGATTGTATTCTGCTTCCGCAGCTCCCCAAATATCGATACGGATCTCATCTCCCGGGCCAAATACATAGTCTACCGGAGTCGGAATATTAAGTGAGGGTTCAAAAGAGAGCGAAGAGCCGGCAAAAAGTTTCGACCCAAATACAGGAAATCCTTCTTCAAGGATCAGATCCAGTTCCCGCTGGACTTCTTCCTCGTCCCGCTCAGACACCAGCCTGCGCAATTCACTGATCAGCAGTTCTCTTTCGATCGGCGGCAATGCGGAGGACGGATCGCCAAACTGCAAGTCCGCCCCCGTTCCCGTTCTGCTGGTGGTGGTTCCGGAAGCATCTGAGCCCCGATCCTGTCCAGTTGAGATATTATTTAATCTGGCTGTCAGTTTCGAAACTTCCGAAGGTGACATTCCCCGTGCACGTGCAATGTTTCCTACCTCCTGGACACTAAAACCGTTTGCCTGCATCTGCCGATAGAAATTAAGCAGCTGCTCATCCGACAAATTATCAACCTGCACATTCTGAATGTTACTGAAACCTAAAGACCCAACCTGTGCGTGGAGTGACGAAACGGGAATTAAAAAAAAGAGAAGCAGAATAAAATAAGGAAGTAGTGATTTAAGCTTATTCATTACCTGGTTAATAAAATCGGGTTAGTTACAGTAGTTTATGTTATTAATGTGCGTTCGTGTCGAGATTAATCATTTTGGTAACCGTCTTCATAATGATGGACAGATCCATAAGGAAGGTGTTTTTTTGGACATATATCAGGTCGTAGTCTGTTCTCTTTCTCATATGCTCGACACTGTAGGTGCCGCCCCGGTACCCCTTAACCTGGGAGAACCCTGTAATCCCTGGTTTTACTGCGTAGCGATAGAAAAAATCATCAAATGTGGAGTTCCAGTAGGCACACTCATCTACCGGATAGGGCCGCGGGCCGACCAGGCTCATCTCCCCTTTGAGTACATTGATAATCTGCGGAAGTTCATCCAAATTTAATAGTCTGAGCAGTTTGCCAAATGGAAAAATACGCTCATCTCCTTCCACGGTAATATCGGGAAGGCCGTTCATTTTCTTTGCAGAGGTCTGCCGCATGGTTCTGAATTTGTAGCATGTGAAAACAACCCCATTCTGCCCCGTCCGGCTCTGTTTAAAAAAAACCGACCCTCTGGAGGAGAGTTTTATTCCAATCATAATGAACGGAAAGAGGAGAAGACAGAATATCAATGCAATGGAACCGAGAGTCAGATCGAGCATACGTTTCCCCTTATATTGCCTGACCTTCAGATTTTTGTAGGCCAAAGGCGTAATATTTCTCTGCTTTTTCAAGGTCCCATTATAGGTAATGGATTCTGACTCCTGCTGGAGCCTTTCCCGAACTGTCTGAACATCATTGATTGGTATATCCATTCTTATAGTGCAAATATCAAAAAGATAAACGCAAAAATAACTTCTTTATCTTTTACTTACAACGATATATTAATGTTTTCGTAACGACTGAAGCCCCAAAAAAACAATCGTATGTTTCATAAAATAACATTCTTCAACCTGCTGAAACGATTTACCTATAAACTTGTGCACTTGGGCCACAAGGCCTGTTATCTGCGAAGTCGGCATTAAATTTAACTATTATTGACAGCAATTAAGAATTTTATTTTTAGATAAATTTTACACGATAGTGCGCTCAATGCAGTCTGTTTCGGACTATTTCATCCAGGAGTATACATGGATAAGCAAACGGCAGGATCTGTGGTTTCTTGTGTAATACAGGTAGAATTTTTGGACAGGCTCAGAATTTAACTTTCCGAACCTGATCTTCATTCCGTCCAAACCACTGGTATGTCTCTTCCAAACCGCTTTCCAACGGTATGGAATATTCCCAGCCGCTATTTTTAAGCTTCTCAACATCCATCAACTTTCTTGGGGTACCGTCCGGTTTTGACCGGTCCCAGATCACCTCTCCTGTGTGTCCTGTTACCTTGCGTATAAGATCCGCCAGTTCCGCTATGGAGAGATCTTCTCCTGTTCCGACATTGTAGAGGTTTTCTTCCAGGGTATTTTCAAGAGCAAACAGAACTGCAGAAGCGGCATCATCCACGTGCAGGAATTCCCTCCTGGGACTCCCTGTCCCCCACAGAGTGACCTGACTCTGTCCCAGTTTCACTGCTTCATGAAATTTCCTGATCATGGCCGGTATTACATGCGAAGTGTGGAGATCAAAGTTATCATTCGGACCGTATAAATTTGTTGGCATCAGTGAAACATAGTTCCGGCCGTATTGTTTCCGAAGCGCCTCACACATTTTGACACCCGCAATCTTTGCGATGGCATACCACTGGTTGGTCGGTTCCAGCGGGCCGGTGAGCAGGGAATCCTCCCGGATCGGCTGCTCTGTTAATTTGGGATAGATACAGGAGCTTCCCAGGAAAACCAGCTTGTCCACCCCGGCCTTATGGGATCCGTGGATGAGATTGTTCTGAATAACCAGATTCTCGTGCAGGAATAGATAAGGGTACGTATCGTTTGCCAAAATACCTCCCACCCTCGCTGCAGCAATTACCACAGCGTCCGGGCGTCTCTCCTTCAGAAATTTGTACACTTTCTCCTGCTCCAGCAGATCGAGCTGCTCCCGATCTGCTGTAATGAGGTTCTGATACCCTCTTTCTTTCAATTGCCTCACGACCGCTGAACCTACCATGCCGCGATGGCCGGCTATAAAGATCTTATCTGATTTTTCGATACTCATCCATTCTGCTTTAAAATTTTAGCGTGCCATCCCCGGCACTTCTGCCTGTTACCGGCTTCTTCTCTGAAGCAAGCGGCTGCCGTGATAACTGCCCAAGTCCTTCAGAGAAAATATTAAAAACTTGGGTACGATTTCGAAATATCGCTTATAAAGCCGCCGGGGCTCTGTCAGCAGCCTGAAAAGCCACTCCAATCCAGCCTCCTGCATCCAGGAGGGAGCCTGTTTCAACCGGTCTGTATGAAAGTCGAAGGCCGCGCCCACAGTAGCCAGAAAATGAACCTTCGTATACCGGGAGAGATTGCGGGCGAACTTTTCCTGCTTCGGTGTACTGATACCAACCCAGACGATATCTGCACCCGACTCATTGATCAGCCGTGCGATCTCTTCATAGTCATACTCGTCTGCCTCTTTAAAGGGCGGACAGTAGGTGCCGCAAATATTCGCATTTCCAAATTTTTCAAGACAGCTCGCTTTCAGTTCTTCCGCAACACCTTCTGTTCCACCACATAAAAAATGCCTGATTCCGCCCGATGCCGTGGCTCTCATGGTTTCGGCGAAGAAATCGGGCCCGTAGCATCGCTTCATCTCTTTCTCTCCCTTCAGCTTTCCTACCCACACGCCCGGCATACCATCCGGTAAATTTGCATAGAAACCGTTAAGGATCTCTTTAAACTCTTCATCCTTCCGGGCAGTGATCATTCCGTGTGCACCCGTTGCACTGATACATCTGTTTTCCGGGGGACTGCCATCTGTGCAAACCCTCCCTATCTCCCTGGTTATAGAAGGAATATCCCGATTATAGATCCTGATACCCAGGATTTCAACATGGGTTTTTTTCATCTGCATAGAAATTTGCTGCAGATCGGGTGACAACGTTCTGTCCGCCTTTCACGGTGACAGCGGCTCTCATCGGACATCTGGCAGCGATTCAACATACCGCTAATGCCATTCATTTACTATACTGGACGCCGGGTAGCCTCACGCTGCCGGATCTGCTCGCTGATCCAGTGATACGTTTTCTCCACACCGTCTCGCAACGGTTTTGACGGGGCCCATCCGAGCTTCTCTTTAATCAGCACATTGTCAGAGTTTCTTCCCTTGACCCCCAGAGGGCCTTCGATATTTTTAATCTGCAGATTCTTACCTGAGATCTCTATCACCATTTTGGTAAAATCCTGTATGGAGATCATTTCGTCCGAGCCGATATTTACCGGCCCTGAAAAGTCCGACTCCATCAATCTGCGGACTCCTTCAACGCACTCATCCACAATCAGAAAGGAGCGCGTCTGTTTTCCATCCCCCCACACTTCAACGGTTCCGCCTTCGGGTGCTTCCGCTACTTTTCTGCAGATCGCTGCGGGTGCTTTCTCCCTGCCTCCGTCCCATGTTCCCCGGGGGCCAAATATGTTGTGAAAACGTGCGATTTTTACCTGAATACCGTGGTTTCTCTGATATGTAAGGTAGAGTCTTTCGCTGAATAGTTTTTCCCAGCCATATTCACTGTCCGGGGCAGCCGGGTAAGCGCTCTCTTCTGAGCATTTGGGATTGTCAGGGTCCATCTGATTATATTCCGGATAGATACAGGCAGAAGAGGAGTAGAACACTTTCGGAATTTTCTTCTCCTTCACCTCCTCGAGCACATGGAGATTACAGAGGGCACTGTTATGCATAATATCGGAATCGTTATCTCCGGTAAAGACAAAACCGGCTCCCCCCATATCGGCGGCCAGCTGGTAAACCTCATCTAGGTCAGATGTGACGACCTGTTCTACAAAGCGGACATCCCTGAGATCCCCCTGTACAAATTCATCAGCATTCATATTGCCAAACTCATTCTCTTTCAGATCGACAGCACGAACCCAATATCCCTCCTCTTTTAATCGATTTACTAAATGGCCACCAATAAATCCGCCGGCACCACACACCAGTGCTTTCTTTTGTCTGCTCATAGATCCATTAACTTTTCATTTGTCCGACTGCAACTGCAGTCCTGTTTATCAGTTCCGTCACGGTTGTAACGTGCCGGCAGCTGACTATTTTATTTTCAATAATTTCTTTCATTTATACGGCCTCAAATTCTGAAAATTTTAAGTAAAATGAAATGTTCAATTATGCTCTCCCTCCAATAGCTCCTCGTAGATGGAGAGCAGCTTCCCGTAATTGACTTCCGGGGTATACTTCATTTCATACTCCTTTCTGGCCGCCTGCCCGAGATCCTCCCGCAGCTCTTCCTTCTGATCCATCAGGGTGATTGCCTCAATCATGCTTTCCACACTCCCCTTTTTAAAGTGCAACCCGGTTTGATGATCTGTTACAATCTCTTTCTGGCTTCCGATATCGGAGGAAATGACAGGCGTCCCCATGCAGAATGATTCCAAAATCGTCATGGGCATCCCTTCATACCACTCCGAGGGAAAGATCAGGGCCCGGGCTTTCCAGAGATATTCCATCACCACAGAACGCTCTGCCACGCCAACCCAGCTGATATTTTCCATATCGCGGCTGGAGTGTTCGAGTTCCGATTTCAGGGGGCCCTCACCAAGAATCACAAGTTTGAAACGGGAAGATGCGCCCAGCTTTTTCCAGGCCCGGATCAGTGTCCGGATTCCTTTCTCTTCACTGATTCGCCCCACAAAAAGGTAGAACGATTCTCTGTTCCCGTTCGGAACCCCGCCATAGAGCTCTTTCAGTGAGTCCATCACAAAGTTAGGCTTCACTTTCAGTTTATCCGGAGGGAGCCCCCCTTCAATAAATTTCTTTTTGGCAAACTCTGTCAGGCAGATAAAGGCATCTACCTTCCTCTTCCACGTCTCTTTTTTACGATGGTATTCAATCATGTGGGCTACAACCGCTGTCTGAAACAGAGAATCTCTGTAGACCCGATCCGGAACACAGGACCATGCGCTACCTGTTACACTTCTCTCGTCTATCTTCCCATTGTGCAAGAGATAGCCGTTGGGATGAATCAGACGGTAATTATGAAGGGTCATCACAGAGGGCACACCGGCGTCCCGGGCCGCATCAAATATTGAGGGGGTAAGGAGTGGGAAGAAGTTGTGGACATGCATGATATCCGGGCGTTTCTGTAAAAGCTGCTCCCTGACCCATCTGCGGGATTCCCGATTGTAGTGGGTGGTGAAGATTAACTTGGCTTTGTCCAGATCAGACCGGAGCTTTTCCCGGTTATCCACTACAATTGTGTCTACCTCGTGCTCCCGGCTCAGAAGTTCCTTCTCGTGATTAAAGACTGTCCACTCTCCGCCCCGGATTTTATATCTGTTGTGAACCTGCACTATTTTCATAGAATCTACTGCCCTGTCAGTTTCTCAGGATGTTAACTCTGCCCGGCGTAAGCATTCCCGTTCTGCCAAAAGAGAGCAGCATCCCGATCACAAGCCAAAATTCAAACGCGTGGTGAGGCCCTTCCAGAACGACATTGAAAAATGTAAAGACATACATCAGCATCAGATAACCTGTTAACAGAAGCAGCATGGTATACTCTTCAGATTTTCTGGAATAACTCATCACAACATAGTGATATATTCGGATAAGTGGCTGGACAATCGCTGCCAGGAAGATCGGAAAGATCAGGATACCGAACCGGGCCAGAATATTTAAGTAGGAGTTGTGCGGCTGGGCATTGCCATCCAGGTCCCGGATCTGGAAGTACGTCAGGTCGACCGTGGAGTAGAAGACGTTATGATGTACATACATCACAGGTTTCCCGACACCGTAACCCAGTATAAAATTTTCATAAAACTTTTGAAGCACATACTCCCAGGAGATCACCCTGAAATTGATATTGCCTTCGTCGAACGAAGACTTCCGTTCCAGTATACGGAAGAGGTCGACCTCAATGAGGGAGTTGTAGTAGATCAGAAATCCGAGCAGAAGTACCATGGATGTCACCCCGTAGAGTAGTATATTTTTCCTGATCGGCCAGCTCCCCAAAAAGAAAATGGCCACCACAGCCAGTGCGATGCCCAGGAAGATCGAGCGGTGAAACAGGGTAAAGACAGCAGGCAGCATAAGAAGGGAGAGAATCTTGTAGGGAAGACTGATGTGGCGGAGGGGCAGGAAAAGAGAGATGACTACCAGAGCAGGCACGATATACCCCACCCCAAACCGGAACCCCTCAAAGGTGATGGCCCTCTGGCCGAGCAGGATCATCACCGCTTCATAACAGTAGGCGGCAGCCTTCAGTGCGATAAAGATTTTCAGTAACTGAAAAAAGAACTCATAATGCTGCTTTCTCTGAAAAACATGATAAATTATCGGTACCCACAGAGCGTAGACCAGCATAAAAGAGTCTCGGATGGCATCCAGTTTGAATTCAAAGAAATAGAGGCCTGCAAAGAGTATTCCAATCAGTACCAGCAGATAGTAGAGCGCCAGAACCTTTCTGACCGAGAGAAGTTCTCTGGCGTAGGAGAGAATCAAGATCCCCAGAACAAGTTCTGTTACAAAGAGCGGCTCAAGCCCTACGTAAGCAAACTCCCTTTCACCGAAAAGCATATGAAACATATAGATAAAGAAGACGTACTCCCGCCATTCCAGCTTCATAAATTCCCGGGAGATTTTTTCTGCGTAGATAATGGCGAGGCCGATCACCGACAGAATAACTGACAGGAGGAAATCCTCATATAAAAAAAAGGGGAGCAGAAAAAAGACGATCCCCGCATTCTGGAGATGTTTTACTTTCATGATTCCCGAATCACAGAGTGTATGATTTTATCGGTTTCATTTGCTACATCTTCCCATCTTCGTTTATCAACAGCCCGTACCTCCCAGCTCTCGTCACGGCGCATGATTTCGATAATTTCTTCTGCGGAGGCCACCTTTTTAAAGTTGGGATATTTTTTCTGAGTTGTCGTTCCTTCAATATTGGTAAATGCGAGCAGGCCGTTATTCAGATATTCAAACAGTTTTAGTGAGCTGTTATAAACTCCCCACCGGCTCCATGGATAGCTCCGGTAAAATGCAAAGCCTGCCTGACACTGTTTGATAATATACTCCACATCTTTCCGGGCCAATTGATGGAATATAAAGATATTTGAAGGGATTTCTTCCAAAAATTGCGGCAGTTCTTTCTCATCTGTAATGAGGATCACCGCCAGCTCATCTGGCAGGGCAGCTGCAATTTCGCGGAGAATTTCCAGGTCCTGCATCTGGTTTAAAGAGCCGGCCCAGACCGCACGCCTTGTATACTTCCGAAGGATGTAGCCCATCTTATCCTTTACAGGCATTGAGGGTATTATTTTTTCCGAAAACTCTTCACCGCCATTTTCCACAAGCTCTACATTCCGGAGCTGTAGCGCCTCTTCACAATACCTCTTTATCGGTTCACTTACAGTAATGACTGCGTCGGCACGTTTCAGCAGCCAGCTGGCAATCTTGTCGGCCGTTCTGATGTATCGCTCCGATTTACCAAACAGATGCAGCTCATCCGATGGTGCGTTGAGTTCCACAATGACCTTTTTCCCTGAGAGAAGTGCTGCAGCTCCCAGAATATTTCTTAGTTTGATAAAATAGTCTGCCCTTAAATAGATTACGTCTGACTCCCTGAAGAGCTTAAGCGCACCGCGAATCGATTGCGGATATTTCACACTGTAAGGATCCGGCTCCCCGTTAATCTTGAGCAGAGTGTACCCCAGGCGATTCAGCTCTCTTGCAAGGTAATACCCGTGAATGGTTGCTCCCCCTGTTACAGGATAAAACCGATAATATAAATACCCTATTGTAATGGAGTCTGCTCTCATGGAATGTTCAATCCATCTCCTTTTTCAGTTGAGTCAACCCTTGCAGGCGTCCCCAACCCATGCCGATTTTACTTAACCACGCTACGATCCACACTCTTCCAATGGAGGCCGGAAAGGGGGAATCCTTCAGTTGTTGTTTTAGTTTGGAGACGCGTGGCGGGGCAAACGTTTTAACCGTTGCTGCAGCAATCGCTGCAAACGACATCCCTGCACTCCGCATATTGTAAGGATGAGACCTTCCCACCCGTACCGATTTTCTGAGTACACCTTTCAGTTTTCTGGGGATGCAGTAGACGACCGCCTTCTCCGAAAAATGAAGGTTAAAACCAAGTTCTGCCGCACGCCGGGTCCACCAGACATCCATCCCTGACCTCATCCTTTCGGGAAATTTGTCCAAAACTTTAAAAAGATCCCTCTTTACGAAGAGGTTCCCGGTGACTGCTGCCTGCTCCCTCTCCGTCAGCATCTTGTTGTTGTTAAACGTGATGGAGTCATAAATTTCTGCCGCTCCGGAGCGTTCATCCACCCTGAACCGGATATGGCCACCGACCAGATCCGCTTTTTGGCCCAGAAGAGACTCCACCCCGTTCTCAATCCACCTTTCGCAAGGTATTTTATTGGCATCGGTAAATGCGATCACCTCCCCCTTTGCTGACTCCAGCCCCAGGTTTCTGGCCACATACGGATTCCGGCTCCCTTTGCCCCTCAATAATTGGACCGGGTATCTACGGATAATGTCTCTGCTGTTATCGGAAGATCCGTCGTCCACCACAATGATCTCAGTTCTCTCTTTCGAATAACTCTGATTACAGAGAGAATTCAGAACCTCCTCAAGCCATTCCTCAGCATTGAAAACGGGTACAATGACCGTAACTGTAGGTTTCAAAAAAATTAAACTTTTTTTATTTTAATAGCTCTTCTCTGGCTCCTCTATCTGCTCATTAATCACCCAATTTGATACGTTAAGAACAGACAACATAAAAATTTTATAATCGGAGCGTATAGAGACGGGTACTCCCTATTCTGCACACTCACAGAACTGTTGCTAAAGTCAGATGAAAAAGTATACATTTTTCACAACAATTACTGATTCAATATCTCTATGAAGATCACCAGGAGGCTTAATCTTTTTATCTTTTTGATGGTGGGGCTTTTAACCTTCTCCTGCAGCGAGACGGACCCGATTAAAAATCTCACCTCCTCCAATACGGGGCCCTATATCTACAGTATGGAAGGGCTGCAGCAGATCAAGTCCCAGCTCGCTGACAGCCTGCACCAGAAGGAATACGAAGAGCTTATGCAGAAAGCCACCTTCTTTTTACAGAAGGACGATTTCCAGTTTGTGGCGGATAAACTCCACACTGCCCCCAGTGGGAATAAGAATGATTACATGAGCCTGCACCGTTATACCGTTGAGGATCATCGGGGTGAATATGTGACAGGGGACTATCATGTGAATCCACAAATTTATGATTATGACCGGCCAAAACTGGCCGAACTTAACGATGCGGTACATACGCTCTCCCTGGCGTTTTTCTTTACAGAGGAGGAGCAGTATGCGGCCAAAGCTGCAGATCTGCTCCGTGCCTGGTTTTTTGAACCGGAAACCCGAATGAACCCCAACCTCAACTTCGCCCAGATGAATTTCGGTAGTGAGGGTGATCCTAACAGAGGAGGATACCAGGGAATTATTGATACCAACGATTTTATCACTCTACTGGAAGCGGTTTCGATTCTCTATGACAGCGCCAGCTGGACGCCGGAAGATCATCTCCAATTAAAGGAGTGGTTTTATCATTTTACCAGCTGGATCAACGGGAAAAACAATCTCTTGAGAGGGATCGGGCCGGATCTTCACTGCAATTCTGAAACCTACTGCAACAATGTTGCCACCTGGGCCGATGTCCAGCGGGTCGTCTATTATCTTTTTACCGAGCAGGAGGACCGGATCAACTCCTCCCGCTATATTCAGCCCATCTCACTGAAGCTGGAGCGGCAATTTAGCGCTGACGGGCGGCAAATTCATGAGCAGAATCGAAACAAATCTCAGCACTACTACTACTACAATCTGAAAGCGATGGTGCACCTGATGACAGCACGTAAGAACCGGACTGGGTATGACAGGGACCGGGAGTATCTCACCTCGAATCAGCTCACCGGGTTCCGAAATGCACTCGGAACGCTCGCCCATCTCATGGAAACCGGGGATCCCAAAAATTATTTTAATTTGGAATCCGGGTTTGATAACTGCCGTTATCTGGAGATTTTCAGGCCGGCCGCACACCTGTTAGAAGAGAAGCTGTTTGAAGACCTCTCCCGGCGGCTTATCGATCAGGGTTGCATCCAACCCAATATCTCTCTGGTCTTCCCCCCCTATGAACCGGCAGACGTCGCTGCCGACCCTCCATTCTGATCTCTTCTGCTGTCACGGAGCGCTTCCGGACTCCCGACTTCAATTTTTACGGTGCCTTGCAAGAAGTGAGGTTGAGGCGGCTGTAGTGCAGACCGGATAAGTTACGTTGAATTCAGCGGGACTGCCTGTTTTGAAAATATTCTCTGACAAAAGCCAGCTGCTCTGTAACAGCGGCGGTGTAGAAGAAGAACCAGGCCGACAGCAGGGATCCGGGCATCGGCTCCCCATAACGCTCCATCCAGGCGTTTCTGAGCCGCGAAGGAGCTGGCGGCTTCAGGGACCTCAACATATTGTACCACCAGGGACGCCTCTCCGCCTCTGTGATCCACGTATAGTAGTATCCCCTCCCTGTGCGTCTTTTCTTTTTATAGAGCTGGCTTGCCTTGCGTGCATACTTCCGGATGGTGGCTTGATCACAGTATACAATACGCGCACCGCCTTGCACGGCCCGGGCCGTCCAGCGTACATCTCCGCCTGAACGCACCCCCTCTTCAAAAAGGCCCGATGTAGAAAAGAGTTCGCGCCGGACAAAGAGGTTGGCTGTATAGGCTACACCTCGCTCATCCACAGCTTTTTTTTGGTTTATCGAAGTCAGTGCATCTACAATCTCTGCCCCTTCCGGAGGGTGATCGAAAATAAAGTTGACATGGCCCGCCACAAGATCGGCACCGGACTGAATCATACAGCGAACGCCTTCGCGAAGCCACCCTGCTTCAGGTATTGAATTTGCATCTACAAAAATCAGAATATCTCCTGTTGCCTTTTCTACTCCCCTGTTTCTTGCGGAATAGGGGCTGTTCAGCCTGTTTCTTTCCGAAAGAAGAATCACTTTTACCTTCTCTGTCTTCAGCTCTTCAGCACTCACTGAAGGCTCCGTTCCGTTATCCACACAGATCACTTCCACGGACCCTCCGGGGTACTCCTGAGCGTCCAGCTTCTGGAGCATGATCTGCAGCTCCTCCTTATGGCCCTGGAATGGTATGATGATGGAGACGTGCGGGAGGACGGACTCTGGCCTGTTTATCGGCCTGCCGGAGTGTACGGTGTCAGCCATGGTGCCTTCCGGCTAAAGGTGCATAGTTTCGTTCACTCATGATTCCGTTGTAGAACGTTCTGCTGAAGAGTCGCGGGACCTGCAAGGCAAAGGCCTTCCGAAAACTTTTAAAATCCTTCTCCGCCAGGCTGCGGTAGATCAGACGCCCCTGTACCCAGGTTGCACGGTCAAGGATCTGTCTCTGCTCCTCTTCTGTCAGCCGCTCTTCCAGCAGTTTACTGAAACTACGGATCCTGCCCAGGTATTCCTGTATCCTGTCTCCGGAGAGTTTGTCTTCCCGTATGTCCCGTTTTGCCAGGACCTCGTTCAGTACTCCGGTCTTAAGTTGCCGGGAAACCCTCAGCCAGAGATCGGTATCCTCAGCAACGCGCATCGTCTCATCAAAAAGGCCGGCCTCAATCACAGCGGCTTTGCTGATGAAGACTGTGGAGAGATGGATAAAGTTCTGCATCACCAACAGCTCAAAGAGCTCGATCACCTGTTTAGGTGAAGCGGTGAGTAGATCCGAAAAGAGTGATTTCTGATAGGTCGTTCTGTTCTCACCGGGAGTTTGGATCTCCGAGTCGGTGATCACCATCCCCAGATTCTCTTCTGCTGCGAACCGTAACTGCTTTTCTATTTTATCGGGATACCACTCATCATCTGAATCCAGAAATGCGATAAAAGGGCCGGCCGCATGCCGAATCCCGTTATTTCGTGCTGCTGCGGGGCCAGCATTTTTCTGAGTGATCAGCCGGATGCGTTCTCCGTATGACCGGCACCTGTGGACGGTCTGATCGCTGGAACCGTCATCGATAACGATGATCTCCAGATTTCTGTACGATTGATTTAGAACAGAGTCCAGAGCACGGCCGATCACATCCTCACGATTATAAACCGGAATGATGACCGATACAAGCGGAGTATCATCACTGTCTTTGTCCAAAGCTCTGCCTCTGTAATCTTAAGAAAAACTGTTGGTAATGGAGCTGAGTAGTTTCGATGTTGTATCGCGTTTCAGTTTGATAACCTCTTCACGGAGTGGCTCTTTATGAACCTGCAGCATCTGTGGGGCCAGCAATTGCGTCTTCAAAACTTCGATCCATTGGCGGGATGAGTTTTCGATAAAAAGGCCTTTCCCTTCAAACTGCTGCAGGCCAGCTGCACCCGGTTCCGTGGTGAGTACCCTTTTTCCAAAAGAGAGGCCTTCCAGCGTTTTTATCTTTAAGCCGGTTCCGAACCGGATCGGATTGATACAGAAATCGGACAAGGTGTAGACCTCCTCTTCCTCCTCATATTTTCCATAATAGACGATTCCGGGAAGATCGGGAAACTGCTCCCTCTCATCACAAATGGAGCCCGCTACAATCAGCTTCGCCTCAGGTACGGCTTCGATCACTTCCGGCCATACTTTTTCAAAAAACCACTGCAAGCTCTTTATATTGATCTTTCCCCTCCCTCCTACGGTCAAGAGCGTATGCTTATCCTCCTTTTTTTGAGGGAGCTCCCGGTAATCGATCAGGTGAGGGACGTTGATGATAGCAGGCGCAGATTCGGCCACCAGCTTGGTAAAGTAGGTCGCTTCCTCTTCGGTGATGGCCCAGACGATGTCCGCCTTGTAGAGCGCCTTCCGTTCATCCTGCTGTGCCAGGCTATGCCAGTTGGGCGGAACCGTTCCATCCTTCAGATACATCTGATAACGATTGGTCAGGCGGTCATGCGTATCCAGAATTTTAACGGTGTCATCGGAGAAGAAATCGAGGTAGAAGGAGTAGACGGCATAGTTGACAATCACCGCACGATAGGTTTTCCCCTCGATCTGCTTCTTCAAGAGGTTCATTTTATGAATGTTTTTATATTCATTCAGTCCCTTGTTAAACATGGCGGATTGATCCCCCCCGGAAAGCCTCCGCTTAAATCGGTCGGCCCTCACCCGCATTCCGTTTCCAATCTCTTTCACCCTCTGGAATATCGAAGCATTTCTGTTTGAAATTCTATATTCAAGCAGCTCCCCGTTAAAAAACTGACGATGCTCTTCAGCCAGCTCCTCATCATAACCCGAGTAGAAAAAATCGAGCTCATAACCGTGGTTCATCAACTCGAGACAGACATTCCGGATCCGTTGCCGGTTGCCTGAATAAAAAGGGTAGACAGGCACAGGACTAATCATCAAAAGTTTATCCGCCATCTTTTCTGAACTTTACTCTATTTCGATTGCTGTTTACAGGTTTACTATGTGAGTACATTTCTCCAGATTCACCCCATCCCCCGGCGAGCTATCTTCCCGCTTGAGCTGAGCAAGCATTCCGGGAAGATCCCTCAGACCTCTCCTGAAGGAGTTTCTCTGGCGGGTGTCTGCTTTCAGGTACCAGCCCATTCTGTTCCATAGGGTATAAAGAAGGCTTCTGTACCGGCTCATCCCGGAAAAATTTTTAAGGATAAAATAAAATCTGTTACGAGTAAGGTAGTATACTGAAAAGGGACTCTCTTCTCCCCCTGTTGATTTACTGATTTTATGGTAGACACGGGAAGGGGGAAAGTAACAGATCTTCATTCCGTCTTTCAATGCACGATATATAAAATCTGTATCATCGAAGTAGACAAAGTAATTCTCGTCCATCATACCGATCCTGTCGAAGACGCTCCGGTGGACAAGAAGGAAACAGGCGGGCGCAAATCCGGTATATTCAATTTCGTCAAACTGACCCGTATCTTCTTTCTTGATGCCCCGGTGGTGGTTAATGCCTCTCTTCTCATTAATGGAACCACCTGCCATCCAGAAGATGTTTGTACCAGCATAGTAGATCTTGGGTGCTACAATTTGTTCACCCGCAGTTTTGGCATGGTGTACCATATCCAGAATGGTGTTTTCAGGGAAGTGGATGTCGTTATTCAGAAACAGGACATATTCACAACCGTCATCCAGTGCCATCTGAGTACCTTGATTATTCCCTCCCGCTATCCCGTTGTTCACTTCATTTCGTACATACCTGAAGTCGATCTGATATTTTTCAGCCAGATTTATACTCTCTTCCAGAACCTCCGGGCCGGGAGAGTTATCGATAATATAGAGTCTGAACCGGGTGTAGGTCTGAGAATTCAAACTTTTGAAGAAATCGGGTAGAACCTCAATTGCATTGTAGAGTACAGTAACCAGGCCTGTTTCTATTCCGGAACTCATCTGGACAACCTCCCTACCCTCTTCTCCTCGCCAGAACCAGACGGCTTGTCTGCGTCAACTCCCGGCGGACAGAGCCTTTCATTATATTTCCATTTCTTCCCGCCCCGGTAGGCAGATGTCAGAGATTCCTCAACGGTGCCGCTATTCAACATACTGATCCCATTCTTCCAGGGCACACCGGCCTTGTGGGGCCCGGTTTTGCCGATCCCCCGACTGCCGCCCCGGCACTCCAAAGAGAGGGATGCCGTCTCTTTTTTGACGCTATCCTCTCGTCCCGATTTGATATAGACGGAATCTCCGCTGATCAGTACATTCATGATAAGGGCAAGAACATTGTGTGAGTTGGAATATGTTGAATGGCAAATATAAGTAAACCCGTACTTATACCCGGATGCTAATTGCGAAGGCGGCAAACCGCTGCTCCATGGCCGTGTTATTAAGATACCTTCTTACAGACTTTGAATGGCAACCATTTTGGAGAACCGGCTCCCGGAATCATTGACCAGCTCCTCGTAAGATCCCTGTTCCAGAATGCGCCCCTCGTCCAGCACATAGATCAGATCAGCATTTTTAATCGTCGACAGCCGGTGTGCTATAATCACTACCGTCATACTCCCTTTCAGGGAGTCGATACTTTTCTGAATATACATTTCCGATTCTGTATCGAGAGAGCTGGTCGCTTCATCCAATATCAGCAGACTCGGTTTTTTAAAAAGCTCCCGCGCGATAAAAAGACGTTGCCGCTGGCCTCCGGAGAGCCGGACTCCCCGGTCCCCCACGACAGTGTTATACCCATCGGGCAGCTCCGAAATAAAGCGGTGAGCGTAAGCCCGCCTGGCCGCCTCTTCAATCTCTTTTCGGGTAGCCTCGTCGGAATTGTAGTCCTGTTTCCACATGCAGATATTGTTGGCAATGGTATCATCAAAGACCACGGTTTCCTGGGAAACATAACCGATCTGGGAGCGCCAGGACTGGACATCAATCTTCTCGGAATTTATGCCATCGATCTCAATCTCCCCTTTCTGAGGCCTTAGTAGCAGAGTCAGGGTATCGATCAGCGTCGATTTACCTGCGCCGGACTCGCCGACGACAGCGATCATCCGGTTAACCGGAAGATCCAGATCTACACCTTTGAGTACCGGTTCGGTCTTGTCATCATACTGAAAATGGATATCCCGGAGCCGGATGCCACGTGACAATGTATCGAGTTGAACATCTCCCGAAACCGATCTGTTCTTCTCAAGAACTTCGAATTCGTTAACCACCATCTCAAGCGAGCCAATCTTCTCCATGGTCCGTTGCCAGTCGTCCTGGATTCCGATCATATGTTGCATCCCTCTGTGAAAGAGAAGCAGTGCCACAAAGATGGGTTGGATGGGGGAGTTAAAAACTGCCACCTGGATGATGATAACAAAGAGCAGGAAAATAACCGAGACAGGCTCACGGATAGCCTGGGTAAATGCATTCGCAGCCCCCTGCCGAAACATGTAATCGGAGAGTCTGTGAATGCTCTCCATCACACCTTTTTTAAGGTGTTGCATCTGATTGGTGGAGGTAAGGTACTTGAACGACTGCATCGTCTGAACCAGAAATTTATTCAGAACGCTCTCCTCGGTTGCAGTTTTTCTGGATAGCATCTGTACATAGCTGTTCAAGAATTTAAAAAGCAGCAGGAGTACAAAACCAACTGCTATAGCCATGAGAGCAAAATTCCAGGTGAGAAGGAAAGCGATCGACAAGTAGGAGGTGGTGATGATAATCATCGACAGAAACCGGACGAAAGTATCAAATGATCGCAAAAAATTGTTGACTTGTCCGTTGATTACATTGATAAAATGGCCGGTGTTATTGTGGGCATAATAGTGGTAATCCATCTCCCGGTAGGCATTAAACAATTTCCCCTTGATCTCTCTGTGAAGATCAGCTCTCAGATAGCTGGCATAAGCGCCTTCAACAAATTTGAGGAATCCCTTGGCAATGAAGATGGCACCGATAAACACCAGGATCCCGACCGTACTCCCTCTGGCTCCCACCAGGTCCAGGATAGAGTAGAGAAATTGGATTACCGGATTGGAGCCGTCGATTGACCCGTTATCTGCATCTGCCGCTTCAATGAGGGGTAAAACAAATGTGATTCCAAAAGCTTCTGTAACGGCAGCAATGGCTGTTAATCCAAAAACCAGATAGAGTCTGTTGCCAATGTACTCCCTATAAACACGAAAATAGTGAGAAATGTCTTTAAAGATGTTCAAACTCAGCTAAAATATGGCTTTGGATCTTTAGATTTAAATTCCCTGACAAACCTTCTGATAATCCTTTTAAGGTAGACAGAAGCGACACCAAAGAAAAACCCGACAAAGAGAGACCCGATCAGCATCCGGGCAGCACGGGGTTGAGCCGGTTTCCCGGGGATGGTTGCCGGTTCATGTATTCGGAAGACGGGCGTCTGCTCCTGCACCTGAATTTTGGCCTCCTGCAATCTCCTTGCAAGGGTGTTATAGAGACTGTAGGAGAGGTCGAACTCTGACTGGAGCCGCTGTTCAGTGACAGCCACCGATTGCAACTGGATATTCACATTTCTATCCTGGAACTCGGCAAGGGATTCCTGCGCCCTTCGGAAATTCTCTTCTGCTTCCTCAACCTGCTCTTCGATAAACTCCAGATTTTTCATCGCTTTTTCAGTTCGGTAATCCACCACATACTCCTGCAGCAAATTACGGACCAGTACCACCATCTCTGAAGATGCCTGCGGATCGGGAAGGGAGACCCCGATACTTACAAAGCCGGTCTGGGGTTCCCGTTCGACGGTTATCAGCTTGCCCACTCGCTCAGCTACACTCCGTATCCGGTTGTCGAGCTGCAGGGGGGTATCAAAATTGGTCAGTTCAGAAAACTCAATCGGCTCGGGTGGCTGCGGATCTGAAGTCCAGTTCTGATAGGCCCTGTAGAGAGTTGCCGGGAGGCCAATTGTAAAGTCCCAGAGGCCCTCTGATACGATCTGAGTCAAACTCTTTTCCTCATGCTCGGTAAAGTATTCGAAGATGGTGACTCTCTGGCCGATGTTCGAAAAATAGACTTCATGTTGCATCAGTTCGATCTGAAAAGGAATACTTTCCACAATAAATGGATAGAGGGCCACCCTTATATCTTCTGAATCTTGCGAAGATTGAATACCGAAAATATTTTCATACTGCTGAAAAAGCTGTCCCAGCTGTGAACTGCTGCCCGTAGACTCCGGCATCAATTTTGTTTCTGAATAGTAAATCCGTTCACTCCCGATGAAACTGATGATTCCGATAGCCAGACAGAGAAGGGTTACAAAAAAAATCGTCGATCTGTTTACCCACAGGTCCTTCAGCAGCCCCATTATATCGATGATCTCACGATCTCCATCAAAATCGTAAGAATCAACAGGTACCAGCCGGTACTCTTCTATCGTACCGCCTCTTCCCCCTGGTACCACTTTTTTTTCCCGTGTTTCAGACTGTTCTGATGGCCGATGATCTTCGCTGGATTGAGACATGAGATAAAGTTAACGATCAATGAATTCTTAAAATAAGAATTTAAAAATTCAATACTTCTTTCGTTTTATGATGATACGTGGGAATCACTTCTTTTATTGCATCTTTTACCCGGTCACGGCTGCTGTTCTCTGCGATGTAGATCAGTTTATCCAGTTTATCACTAAGGCCATCAATGGGGTCTACAGATTTTGCAACATATATTTTTTCATGCTGCGTAATTTTAGTGCCCTCTTCTGCTGTGAGCAGCTCCTCAAAAAGTTTTTCGCCCGGGCGTATTCCGGTATACTCAATCTTGATATCCTTATCCGGTTCGAGGCCCGACAAGTTGATAAGATCCCTGGCCATCTGCTCAATGTTTACCGGCTCTCCCATATCCAGTACAAAGACCGAACCATTCATCTGCAATGCACCCGCCTGCAGTACCAGCTGGGACGCCTCCGGAATGGTCATAAAGTAGCGAACCATGTCGGGGTGAGTGATGGAAAGGGGCCCGCCCCGCTTGATCTGCTCCTTAAAGATGGGAATGACGCTCCCGCGGCTGCCCAGAACGTTGCCAAATCTCACGGAGACATAATTCTCCCCGTTTTTCGCCTGTGAGGCTCCCCACTGCACAATCTGCTCGGAGATTCTCTTGGTCGCACCCATTACAGAGGTGGGATTCACGGCTTTATCGGTCGAGATATTTACGAAATGTTTGATGCCATATTCTACAGCCAGATTCACAAGATTCCGGGTACCCATCACATTATTCAATACCGCCTGCTCGGGGTTTTCCTCCATCAGAGGTACATGTTTATGAGCGGCAGCATGAAAAATAACCTGAGGATTATCTTCCCTGAAGATCCTCTCCATGGAGTTGTAGTCCCTCACATCGGCAATTCTGATTTTATATTTCAGATAGCCGTAGGAGAAGTTAATCTCATTAATCAGCTGATGAATGCTGTTTTCGCCACGACCCAGCAGTATAATCTCTTCCGGTTCAAATCTGGCCAACTGCCTGACAATTTCAGAACCGATCGATCCTCCCGCTCCCGTGACCAGAATAACTTTCTCTTTGATATAGTTTTCGATCGTGGTCATATTCAGCTGCACCGGCTTTCTTCGAAGAAGATCGCCGACATCCACATTCCGGATCTGATTGATAGTGACCTTACCGCTTATCAGGTCATAAATGCTGGGTATGATCTTGTAATGCACACCGGTGGAGGCAGCATGGCCCACAATGCGCCGGATCACTTTCCCCGACTCCGATGGCATGGCGATCAGAATTTCATCCACTTTCAATTTCGCAACAGACTCTTTCATATCCTCGATCGATCCGACTACCGGGATGCCATGAAATTTCTGCCCGTGCTTGGATTTATCATCATCCAGAAAGGCGATCGGATTGAGGCCGGCCTGGGGATGCCGAAACATCTCTCTTGCTGCCATATTGCCGCTTTCACCTGCTCCGGCGATGAGAACTCTTTTGACATGGCCTTTTTCGAAGGTCCCCGGACTCCTGTAGACAAAATAGAATCTGGTGGCAACACGAAGTCCGGAAAGGATCAGCAGTGAGAGGCACATCTCGATCAGCGGAACAGATAAAGGAATAACAAATCCATTCAAGTTGTTGACGATCATGGCTCCGACAAAGAAAATAGCCGTTACGATAACCACAGCCTTCAGCAGAGAGATCAAATCTCTGAAACCTGTATTCCGCCAGGATTGTCTGAATGTACCAAACCAATACACCGCAGCCATTTTAACAAACAGCAATATGGCAGTCGAGTATAGAATTTCAGTCTGAAATCCGGAAATATCACCATCCAGTCTCAACAGGAAAGCAACCACTGTCAGTAGTGACCAGATCAGACTTTCCGCCCAAAATTTTACAGTATCCCTGTAATCAATGATATTTTTCAGCATGGGTTATGGTTTCTTATACACAACAACCTTCAGAAATGCCTATTGAATTGTATTCGTGTATAATAATGAATTTAAGCCCTATATTTAAAATTAATCTGTTTTGTAATAAGCCTTATACCAGTCAATAAAGTTTTTTACCCCATCTTTTGTTGACACGCGTGGTCTGAATCCAATCAGATCAAACAGATTATCCACTTCCGCCCATGTTTTCGGCACATCGCCGGGCTGAATAGGCTGTAGATTTTTATCTGCCCTGATACCCAGATTGTGTTCTATCTCTTCGATAAAATCCATCAGTTTAACAGGGCTCCCGTAACCGATATTAAAAAGCCGGTAAGGAGCTTTTGTACCCAGTGCATTACTATCCCCTGATTCAGGGGCCTTGGGCACCAATCGGGTTATCCCTTCCACTATATCATCTATATACGTAAAATCCCTCGACATCATCCCGTAATTGAAGACATCTATCTTTTTACCCTCGGTAATCGCCTTGGTAAAGATAAAAAGGGCCATATCCGGTCTTCCCCAAGGGCCATAGACCGTAAAAAAACGCAGGCCTGTGGTGGGGAGATCAAACAGATGTGAATAGGTATGCGCCATGAGCTCATTCGATTTTTTACTGGCGGCATAGAGACTGACCGGGGTATCTACCCTGTCTTCCGTAGAAAAAGGCATCTCTGTATTGGTACCATATACCGAGCTGGAGGATGCGTAGATCAGATGTTTTACATCGTGATGCCGACACCCTTCAAGAATATTCAAAAACCCTGTGATGTTGCTGTCGATGTAAGTTGCGGGCTGTTCCAGCGAGTAACGCACACCCGCCTGAGCCGCCAGATTGATAACCACATCAAACTTCTCCTGCTCAAACAGATTATCGATTGTATCGCGGTCAGTCAGATCTGCCTTGATAAATCGGTACCCGGGGTATTTGGAACTTTGCACAAGCTGCTTGTCATTTATCCCGGCAATTCCGGTATCATTCAACCTATCCAGTTTCAGGGACACATCGTAATAGTCGTTAACATTATCCAGTCCGACGACCGTGTGCTGCATATTCAGCAACTTTTTCGCCAGATGAAATCCGATGAACCCGGCTGTACCCGTAATTAAAATTTTCATGCGGTTTTATAATTTTCCTAGATTATTTATACAGTGTATACGCCACATATACCTGCATACCCCTTTTATTTACGCTTTCCATATTTTTATATCCCTATTGTTGGTATACCCCTTCAACACATTTCGGGTATCCACAATCAACTTGCTCCACTGATACAATTCATCATAGTTAACAGAGTTGTGATCGGTTGAAATCAGCACAACATCGTACTCTTCGATCAGGCTTTTCTCCCAGCTTACAGAGTTCATCCCCGCCCAGTGTGCATGTTCCCTGGAAGGTTTGATCACAGGGATATGAGGATCATAATAGGATATTTCCGCACCTTTTTCATGCAGATAATCCAT
>Ga0209487_1001013_pt1 | contig 24252 bp, 19 predicted proteins | sample Poulit2012_FD_187524 | JGI IMG/M metagenome (GOLD analysis project Ga0209487, IMG submission 187524) | Agricultural soil microbial communities from Georgia to study Nitrogen management - Poultry litter 2012 (SPAdes) (version 2) | ecosystem: Environmental > Terrestrial > Soil > Agricultural land...
GCATCATTGCTCGTGCCCAACGAGGGGTGTCGGTACTACTGGGAGTCATGAATGGGTATCCTTCCGGAGTGTATGCCGATACAGCGCCACCGTTACGGCCCCACACAGCAAATACGATAGGCCCACGAATAACCATCCGGTGCTAAAGGTTTGCGTTAAATCTTGTAGTAGTCCCATGATGAGCGGTCCCAGAGCGAAACCGGTGTACATGCCCATCGAATTTAGTCCCGAAGCGGCACCGATTTTATCCGCGGAGACAACACGGAGCAGACCGGCATTTATTACCACATTGGCGCCAAAGACGGTGATGCCATGGAGCGCTGCACCTACCCATACTAACGCTGGTTGTTGCCAGTTTGCTGCACTAAGAAATGCCAAGACCCCTAACAGTGCTCCAGCGCTAATAATGATGAGTAATTGTGGTGGCTTAGCACCGGATTGCATTTTGCGGCTCCAAGCGATGCGAGATACGACGCCAATAACCCCAGACATTGCTGCCGCAGCTCCACCTAGTACTAACGAAAAATCCAGTTCCTGGACGGCAAATAACGGTAGGTAGACGTTGGTAGCTTGCATACCCATGCCCGAAAACATGGCGATAGCCGCAAAGAAATACACCACTACCGGCAGCTTATCCGTCGTCTGTATCCTGTCAGTCTTGGCGGAACCAGCCTCGTCATCTGGCGAAGTAGATGAGCTGGGCGCTGGCCGACGGAGACTGGCCAATTGCGTGGGAGACGGAACGTAGTTTAACGAGACTAACCACAGCACCGTACACACCACGGCACCACCAAGCGCGGCCCCGGTCCATCCCAGGGCTAGAGCAACTGCTGGGAAAAACAGTCCGGCAAATAACTGCGAGGCTTGAACACCGGATTGTTTGACCCCGATCCAACCTGTGCGCTTGTGGTGCGGAACGGCACGCATGATCACCCGGTTAGTCGTTGGGTTTGAGATGGCTTGAGCAGGACCGGCAAGTAGCGCAGCCACAACTAATAACCAATACGATTCAGCGAAGGCCGCTACTATCATTGCTACTGCTGTTCCAAGGAAAATCAGCAGCATTTGTGCTCGAACACTGATCTTATCTGCCAGGTTCCCCAGCCAAATACTCAATACTGCTGCCCCAGCGAAGACAATCGTCACGATATAGCCGATTTGTCCTTCGGAAATGCCAAGGTCCCTGATGATCAGTGCCGATGACACCGAGACTCCGTAATTGAACAACGGTCCGGCGCCCATAGCACACAGCAAGATAATCAAAAGCCCGGTGGAGGCCGTAGATGCTGCGGAAGGATTGGAAGATTTCACATGCTTTAGCGTAACGGTTTTCAAACGTAAATTACTGGGTTGATCAGCGCTGGTCGATGACCATTTGCCCGACTCGAAAACTGTCTTAACACAAAACAGGACACCACGAGAGGTGGTGTCCTGTTGGCACCTATTGGTCTGCACCACAGATGCCGATATTATGAAGAGGCACTAGATTTGAGCGTCCTTGAGAGATTCGGTTTCGTCGTCGCCTTCAAGGAGGCAAAGAATTTCACGATCATCCACGGCATCCCAGGTTTCCTCAGACGGTGAGATAGTGGTGATCCAAATTTCCGAATCGTAGTAATCAACGCCCACGTAGTCTTCAAAAGCTGGCACGCATTCGTCTTCAGCAGCTTCTTCCATGGATTCTTCGCCCGGGAAATCGCCCTTCGGTAGGTCAAAAGCATGGAAGACTTCTAGATCGTGGGACTCATCGCAGGAAATGGTATTGAGCTCGTCAATCTCGCCTTCTGGCAAATCCTCACTATTAATGCAGTCGCCAACGGCGGCGGTTGGCGCTTGTCCGCAGGCTACTAAACCTGCTGCCCCGAATAATGTGACGAAAACCAGCCCACCGGCACGAAAGGCAGAATCCTTCAAGGTAACTCCTAGTTTTTAGTGTGGTGATGTTCAGGTAAGACCTTAGTGAAAAGTTTTAGATAATGGCAAACGTTACTGCCCAGTATGTTTAGCGTTTCGCATGACTCGGGCTAGTGATACCTGAGCAGTACGGATGAGGAAACGCGCTTGTCGGAAGGGTTTTTCGGTCTCATCGGTACTGAGCTATTGTTGAACGAATCAAGGAAAAGCTCACAGCGTCGGATCCAAGTAGGCTTGGAACACTGAAAGGAGTCGATCATGGGCACGCTAAATCTAGGCCGCGCAGTATGTTCGATAGCCGGTATTGCTGTGGTTGGGACGATAATGGCTGGCTGTGCATCGGACAGTGCAGGTGATGAAGACCCACCTCCTGAAGCGCCGCAGCAGGTGCTACCAGAACCCGATGCACAGCACACCGATAACACCGAAGATGTTGCCATCACCGAACTTGCCGATGCCGACTGGGTAGCCGAGACCGCCGAAGAAAATGCTATTCCGCTGCGGGCCATGTCCGCGTATGCCGGGGCGGCGCTGCGGATTGCAGAAACCCAACCAGAATGCAATCTGGGGTGGAATACGCTGGCCGGTATCGGTTCAGTAGAAACCTCACATGCCAGCATTGACGACAGTGGCCTTGACGCACAGGGTGGAGCTGAGCCGGCAATTATCGGGCCAGTACTTGATGGTAGCGAAGAGGTTATGGAAGTTCCCGATACCGATCAGGGCGAATACGACGATGATGACGACTGGGATCGAGCCGTTGGGCCTATGCAGTTCTTGCCCGAAACCTGGGAGTCCTATGCAGTGGATGGGAACCAAGACGGCCAAACCGATCCCCAGCAGATCGATGACGCTGTACTAACTGCCGGCACCTACCTGTGTGAAACCGCCGATGACTTCAGTGACGATGAACAGTGGCTGCAGGCTGTCACCACGTATAATCAGTCAACAGACTATGCCCGCGATGTTGCCCGGATCGCGACTTCCTATGCCGCGGAGGATAATGATGACCAGTAAGGCCGTGTCCCCAACTATGGGTCCGGTTCGGCGCTGGCTGACCTTTATCTGCGGTGTATGCATTATGTCTGTGGGGATTGCCTTGACCGTGCATGGACAGCTTGGCACCGCTCCGATTTCTACGTTTCCGGTAGTTATCGGGGCTGCGACGTCATGGTCGGTGGGCACGGTTACCGCGGCGATGAATATCTTTTTCGTTGGTATTCAAGCCTTAATTTTGCGGCGTCAATTTCCGGTATTTCAGCTAGTTCAGATACCCGTAGCGGTGCTATTCGGCACCGTTATAGACCTGTCGTTGTTTCTGACTAGCTGGGCTCAGACTGACTCTTATCTATTGCAGTGGGTCGTGACTATTATCGGGGCAATCACGCTGGGCGTCGGCGTGTATGTCGAGGTCAAGCCGAAGTTATTATATTTGCCGGGTGAGGGTTTAGTTATAACCTTGAGCCAAGTCACTGGCATCCGATTTGGCACCATGAAGCAGCTGATGGACTGGTCGCTGGTGTTGATTTCTGCAGTATTATCCCTGTTGCTTATGCACCAGCTGGTAGGGGTTCGCGAAGGCACCGTATTCGCGGCCTTCGCTGTTGGGGGAGTCGTTAAGGCTATCGGGTGGTTGCGTCAGCGAACGCTCAAGGACTCGGAGGCGGAACAGACTGCGCGAGTTTGAGCGAAACCGTTCACGAGGCATAAAAAACGTGTGACACATCACGTAGGGTGGGGATAGTTCATCACTGTCACCCTAGTAAAGGCCCAGGTCATATGTCGTCGCGCTCTTCGCAGAAGCGATTCAAACTGCTGAAATTTCTGTGGGGTGCCCTCGCCGTCGTGGTGGTAGTGGGATTAGCCCTGGGTGGTTTTATTACCTGGTCTGTCCTGCGGGCATTTCCTGATACCTCTGGAACACTCGAAGCGGCAGGCTTGGAACACGAAGTTACCGTTCAACGTGATGCACAGGGCATCCCGACGATTACCGCTGAAACTTCGCATGACTTGTTTTACGCCCAGGGTCTTGTACACGCCCAAGACCGTTTCTGGGAAATGGATTTCCGGCGTCACATGACCAGCGGACGCTTATCTGAACTCTTTGGTGCCTCACAATTAGATACCGATAAGTTCTTGCGTGCCTTGGACTGGCACGGCATCGCAGAACAAGAAGTTGCCGATCTGCCAGAACAGGAACGCAGTTATTATCAGGCCTATGCCGACGGAGTTAACGCCTATCTAGCAGAACGCCAAGGCGGTCAGTTAGCGTTGGAATACACCGTGTTGGGGTTACAGAATAGTGACTACGAACCCGAACCCTGGACCCCCACCGATTCTGCGGCCTGGCTCAAAGCTATGGCCTGGGACCTGCGCACAAATGTTGAAGCTGAAACCACCCGGGCACTGCTGACCCAGCACATCGATGAGGCAACGCTTAACGACCTATACCCAAGCTATCGCTTTGATGAGCATCCGGTGATTCTTGCTGAAGACCCAGACGGCTCCGGCATTCATGACGCCGATATTCCAGCACCCGCTGGCAACCAGGACGAGCCGCCAGATGCCACCTCGGTATCGGCGCATACTGCTTCAGGAGAAAATGAGCTGCTCTGGTCCGATGGAGACGACGCCAGCCCCGATCCGCTCATGGAGACCATTGCTGCTGTGGATGACATGATGCCGGCAACCGGTGAAGGGATCGGTTCCAACTCGTGGGTTGTATCAGGGGAACACACCCAGTCTGGTAAGCCGCTGCTGGCCAACGACCCACATTTGGGGGCCTCGCTGCCATCCGTGTGGAACCAAATGACCCTGCGATGTGCTGAGGTTAACGCAGATTGTCCCTTCGATGTGAGTGGTTTTGGCTTCTCCGGGCTGCCGGGCATCGCGATTGGACACAACCAAGATATTGCCTGGGGTTTTACGAATATGACCACCGATGTTGCCGACCTGTACGTTGAGCGCATTGAAGACGATAAATACTGGCACGATGGCGAAAAGCTGCCGTTGGAATCACGCAAGGAAACCTTTGAGGTCGCCGGTAGCGATCCTGAGGAGCTCGAGGTGCAATCAACCCACCACGGTCCGATACTGTCCGAGCTAGAACCAGACTTTGAGCTGATGACCATCAATCCGCCAATTGATGAAGCAAGTGACGAGCAACCGCCCGGCGAATTTGCGATCAGTTTACGGTGGACAGCACTCGATGTGACCACCACACCGCAAGCGATCTTCACGCTGAACCAGGCGACAAACTTTGGCGAATTCCGCCAAGCCGCATCGGAGTTTGAAGTCCCGGGCCAAAACCTCATTTATGCCGATACCGAAGGTAACATTGGCTATCAAGCTCCCGGGACACTGCCCATCCGTGGAGCTGGGGACGGCTACCTGCCACAACCAGGATGGGACAGCGCTTATGATTGGCAAGGCGAAATCGCTTTCGAAGACCATCCGGTAAGCTACAATCCGGAATCCGGTTATATCGTTACCGCCAATAACCCCATCGTCAATGATGACTACCCGTATTTCTTAAGCCGGGATTGGGATAGGGGGCACCGTGCAGCACGCATCGTTGACCGAGTCGAACAGCTGCTGGATGCCGGACCGGTTACGGCAGACGATATGGCCGAACTACAAATGGATAACGCTTTTCCCGGGGCCGAAGCTCTACAACAGGCTTATACGGATATCGAAGTCGAAGACGACGACGTCCAACAGGCTCTGGATCTGCTAGCAGACTGGGATGGGCAAAACGATCCAGACTCGTCAGGTGCAGCATTCGCTAACGTGTTATGGAACCATGTCACTTTCCAGATGATGCGCTCCCAGGACGCCACTATTCCACGCAGCAACCAATCACGATTCGTCGAGTTCTTCAAACAACAGCTCGAATCGCCCGATAGCCAATGGTGGGCGGACTCGCAAGAAGAGCTGCTTAAAGATGCCGCCGCGGCAGCCTATGAAGAACTCACCGATGAGCAGGGCTCCGATATGGACCAGTGGAGTTGGGGAGAGCTGCACGCTTTACCACTGACGCATGAATCTTTTGGTACCAGTGGAATCGCACCCATCGAAGCATTATTCAACCGCGGCCCTTATCCGGTGGGAGGTGGTTCCGGGGTGGTCAACGCTACCGGATGGGATCTGGACGTTAGCTATGCGACCGACACCGTGCCTTCAATGCGTATGGTGGTCGATCTGGATGAGTGGGACCACTCGACGTGGCAGAACCTGACTGGCGCTAGTGGACACGCCTTTCATGACAACTACACCGACCAAACTGAAGCTTGGGCCAAAGGCCAACAGTACACCTGGTACCACTCGACGCAAGCAGTGGACGACGCCACCAAAGAAACCCTGACTCTCCAACCAGCCGATACCGACACGAAATAAGGGTTTATAAGGCCGTTAAATCAAACGCTCGGCCGGGTTATCCCAGCCGAGCGTTTGCACCGATTGCTAGGACCAAGCCTGTACCTGGTCGAAGCTCATATGCGGTTTTTCATCAGTGCTTGGTTGTGTCGTGAGAGTATTGATCAGTCTGTTTGGCCTGGTCATTGGTATGGCCATTGCCCAGCCCAGTGTCGTGGTTACGCTCAAGAGCAGCGCCTTCGACATCAACATTGGGCAAAATACGACTAATCCATTTCGGTAACCACCATGCCGATTTACCTAGTAGATGCATCAACGATGGAATGAGTACCAGACGCACCAGGAAAGCATCCATCAGCACTCCGAACGTGAGCCCGAATCCAATAGGCCGGATCATTGATGAGTCGCTGAAGATAAATCCGGCAAACACTGACATCATGATCAGCGCTGCAGCTATCACAACGGCGCGTCCATTCTGGAAGCCTTCTTGAACGGCAACGGGGGCTGGTGAGCCATGCACATATGCTTCACGCATCCCCGAAGAGATAAACAGCTGATAGTCCATCGCTAGCCCGAATAGCACGCCGACAAGAATAGTAGGCAAGAATGCCAGGATCGGTGCGGGCTCGTGTACATCGAATACTGGGGCTAACCATCCCCACTGGTAGATAGCCGTCACCGCTCCCATGGTTGCAAATACCGACAGCAAGAACCCGCCGGTAGCAATGAGCGGGACCAATATAGACCGAAATACCAAGATCATGATCAGGAACGATAAACCAACGACCAGACCCAGATAAATTGGTAGCGCGTCGGCCAGAGTCTCGGATATGTCCACGAAACCGCTGGTTAGCCCGGCAACCTTTAGTTCCCCGTTATCGGGGCCCACTGTAGTGTCACGCAGCTGGTGAACCAGTTGTTCGGTACTTTGGTCGTTTGGACCATCCTCGGGGACCACCTGAAACATCGCCATCGTATCGTCATCATTGGTTCCGGCCGGTACCACCTGTTTGACATGGTCGATTTCGGCTAGATCCTCGCCGATATCAGCCTGGCGTTCAGTCAGTTCAGTATCGGAAAGATCATCGGGTACATCTACAACACCGACTAGTGGTCCGTTACGTCCGTCCCCGAATTGTTCTTGGATGACCTTATAGGCCTCATAGGCTGGGGTGCCGGGGCTCTCTTGAGAGCCATCGGGCATGCCCAAACGCATAGATAAGAATGGTATTGCTATAACGCCGGCTACTAGCACGGCTCCGACCGTCTGCAAAACAGCTCTACTCTTTAACATTGGTTTAGGCTGCTGATTGGCGGACTGGGACCGTGTTTCTTCAGAATATGCAGCATGTTCACCGTGAGAATGCTGTTCAGCCAAAATGCGACGTTCTTTACGTGACAGCGCTTTCGGGCCTATCCAGGACAGTAATGCTGGCGTCATCGTGATAGCAACCAAGACTGCCAGGACCACTGCTACGGCACCAACGGTACCCATTAGACCCAAGAAATCGATGCCGGTGACATTTAGCGCAGCTAGAGCGATCACCACGGTGGTTCCGGCGAATACTACGGCATTTCCTGACGTGCCATTGGCCATGCCGATGGATTCTTGAAGGGGCATGTTTGCTTTGAGTTGCTTGCGGTGCCGGTTAACAATAAATAGCGCGTAGTCGATACCCACGGCTAATCCCAGCATCAGCCCGAGCACCGGGGTCACCGACATCATGTCTACAGTGCCGGAGAACGCCATAGCCCCGGAAATGCCCACGCCGACACCCAGCAGCGCGTTGAAGATTGGTAGACCTGCGGTAATGAATGTGCCCAGCATGATGACCAAAACGATGCCGGCGACCACCAGGCCGACTACTTCTCCCAGCCCGACAATGTCTGGCACTTCCTGTGAAATATCGGTGGTCGGATAAACATTGACCCCGTCGATATCAGCATCGTCCAGGGCGGTGTTAATAGCTTGACGGTCGTCTTCGTTGACATCAAGATTGGGCTGGTCGAAAGTCAAGGTCGCAACAGCGGTTGAACCATCCTCGGAAACAACGTGGTAGTCCTCGGTTAGCTCTACAAGTCGCTCCCCGTATTCCAGCTCTTCCTTACTGTCAGCCAGTTCTTGTTTATTGTCCTCAAGCTCTTGCTCCTGCGCATTAAGCTCGGACGTAGCTTCTTCTAGCTGTTCACGACCCTGATCTAACTGCTGTTGCTGCTGACCAAATTGCTGCTCGATTACTTCTTCGGGTAGCCCTTGAGCTTCGGCTTGCTCTTTGGCCTGATCCAGTTGCTCTTGGCCTGAGTCAAGTTCTTCCTGCGAGCTCTCGAGCTGGTCACGACCGTCTTCAAGCTGTTCTTCACCATCAGCAATTTGAGACTCAGCGTCATCGATGTCTGAGTGGCCCTGGGCTATTTCGTCTTTTTGCTCGTCCAGATCGTCCTCAGTCTGGAACGGACTCATAGTTGAGTCGACGCCATTTTCGTCTTCGAGGTCGTTCAACAGAGTTTCAATATTGGACTTCTGATCAGCTGTGAGTTCTGATCCATCATCGGTTTGAAACACGATGTCGCCAGAGCCTTTAGAAGCATCAGGAAATTCTTCTTCAAGTTGGTCCGTGACTTTAGCTGTCTCGGTATCCGGAATATCCACTTGGTTCGTCAGCGTACCGCCGAAGGTAAGGAAACCACCAACCGCAAGTCCTAGTGCAATCAGCCATGATAACAGCGCGATCCAGGGACGCTTGGCAGAACCAATCCCTAGCCGGTATAGCAACTTGGCCATAGTGATCCTTCAGTAAATAGAAATTGTTTTCTGTCCCAAGTTACTATAGTAGACGCTGCGTCTCGAAATTGACTAGGGAAGAGAGGTGGAGGTGTGAAGAAGGCACGCGGACGTCCGCGAAGTAAGAAAGCACAACAAGCAGTACTGCAGGCAGCTGCAGACCTATATGTCGACCTTGGCTACGACAAGACCACGATGGAAGGAATCGCGGGCCGTGCCGGAGTCAGCAAACAGACCGTTTATCGGTGGTGGGGTTCAAAAGCGAAAATCTTGCTCGAAGTACTAACTTCCGAGTATGTACGTTTTCCTGTTCCAGGGCCTGATGCGACGCACAGCCTGCGTGACGATCTGGTTGCATGGATTACACAAATTGCTGATGAGCGGCACAATGGGGCGGCCACAAATCAAATAATCAATATGTTGGTGTCGATCGTTATGGCCGGTGATCAAGAGGCCAAGCCCGTGTACCAGCAGCTTATTTGGCCGGTGGAGGCGGCAGTTAAACAACGCTTCCTTGACGCTGCTAAGCAGGAGAACACTGTATTTACTACCGATCCGACGTTTGCCGCAGAACTGTTTATGAGCTGCTTTTTGGCGCGACTTATCTTCGGTGAGCCCTTGGACGACCAATGGGTGGATCAGCTGCTGGAAGCTGTCACAACATCACAGTAGCGGGGAGGGCTTAGTGGCAGCGGTGTTAGGCCAGCTCAATCGGCCGCCTGGTGAATTCGGCCGTTTAGATGACCCAACATTTTTGGCCCCGGCCGCCTTTGCTTGATTCAGAGTGTTTTTGAATCCTGGCGTAGTGAAATAAAAGGTTGTGCCCTTCCGGATGTCCGGTCGGCGCTGCTTATGGATCAACATAAAGACAGGCGCTTCAAAAAGAGGGTGTTGACCCCAGGTCTGTTGAGCATGTTCATAACTATCGATCCCCGTCACCAAAGCACACAATGGTGGCACTTATAAGATCACGCTTACATACGAAACGGATTAGTCCAATTTTGGCAAGACATTCGAAAGCGCTGATGTAGTCCAGGGAAGTATTTGGACTTGGTTCCAGGCACGCAAGTTATATACACAGTAAGATTCGATTCCGAGGATCCGACCTTCTCCGATGAAATTATACAGAAGTGGCTCTTGGAAAGTGTTCCGGGCGGTACCAAGGTGACTATCATTTGTGAGGAAGTAGCCTATGGGATACGAAAAGAGGATCACGATATAGGTTTAAAATCTACACTGAAAATCTTGCTTTCTTTACTGAATGACAAAGTGAAGCGATGAGTCCTTCTTTGGATTTTCAACCCTAGTTGACCTGATACAAATGGGGCCGGAGCGCGACATTACCTGCTATTTACAGGACGAGCTTGTAGCCCTGGTGGGTGGCAGCGTAACCCAAGGAATCGTAGAACCGGTGAGCATCGTTGCGCTTCTTATCGGTTGTTAGCTGGGCGAAGGTAGCGCCACGGCTACGGCCCCACTCGTGGGCCCATGTGAACATGGCAGAACCCAGACCCTTGCCCCGCGTCGACGAGTCAAGCCGTACGGCTTCGATCTGCAGCCGTTTGGTCCCGCCACGGGACAGACCGGGGATTAGCGTGAGCTGGAAGGTTCCGCACAGCTTGTCGTGGGCATCTCGGATCACGGCAAGGAATTGATTCGGGTCTGCATCGATGTCGTCGAATGCTGTGAGGTACGCGTCGATATCTGTTGTTTCGCGCGTGCTGCCGAGGAAGTCATCCGATAGCAGTTCCACAAGGGATGCGACGTCGTCGCGCACGGCTCGAGAGATCGAGAAAGTCTCCCCACCGACAGTGATCTGGTCCATGAGGCTATGATAGTGGCCCACCACTAGAGCGGCTCAACCAATGGGGTATGGTTTCCGGCTGACAATAAGGCACACAAGACGAAGTGCGTTATATAGCCGACCGTGCAAGTACTTACAGACGGAAGAACACCGGTCGTGGCTACTGGCTGGGTGTAGTCGACATAGCAGCAGCCACGTCGATCAGCCGTTGTTTCACCTTGTGAGCGGGCTGATAATAGAGCAATGCCAGGTCGCGCCTGACTATTGAGTCAGTTTTGAGTCGTGCTGCATAGGCGCAGGGCGTGTTTCGTATGCATTGAAGAGCAAGGCAGGGTGAAGATGAGTACAGAACTGTTGCGGTTGCTACTTGATTTACTGGGAACCTTTGCCTTCGCACTTAATGGCGCTTTGACTGCAGCTCGTGTTGCTCGGCTCGACATTGTTGGGGTCATAACATTGGGTATGATTACTGCCCTTGGTGGCGGTATTATTCGCGATGTCCTTTTGGACGATTTACCGCCAGCTACATTTCGTGATTGGCGGTACTTAGCTGTAGCTGCAGCCGGGGCGCTTATTGCGTTTATTTTCTCAAGACGTTTACGTCGATTAGCCGTGCCTATCGAAATTCTCGACGCCGTTGGGTTGAGCGTATTTGCAGTCACTGGGGCAAGCAAGGCAATGGAATTCGGTCTTGGTCCAACCCAAGTAATCATCCTTGGTGCAGTTACGGGTGTTGGTGGTGGGACAATTCGGGACGCGCTAGTTGGTCAGATTCCGTCTGTCATGAGTGAAGGGCTCTACGCCATCCCTGCCTTAGTGGCTGCAGCAATCACGATCAGCGCTATTCTTACTGATCTCTATGGGGTGGCTGCGGCAATCATTGCGGCGACGGTTTGCTGGCTGATTCGGATCATTGGCGTATATTTCAAACTCAACGCTCCCCAGCTGCCAGGAGCAGCAAGTATCGAGAATAGATCTGAATAATCCAGCTGTTTTATAACAGCGCGATAACAAACCTGTAACGAAACGATAACAGTCTTGATGTGGTTTTTGGCGCGTAAAGTCGCGAGGGGCAAATACGGAAACCCCGCGAGTTGATGCGGGTAGAGCAAGGTCAAGATGCCGCTTAAATCCTTCCTTTTCAGTCGGATTTCCTCTAACGTGACGGTTGATATGCATGCTCAGCTCGTTATTGTGTAGGTCATGCCCATTTCCGAAAATGAAAATGATCATTCTGACACTCCTATTGATCTTCGCTCTCCATCACTAGCTGATGGCGCCGCCATGTGGCGTTTGACCCGTGATACCGGCGTTTTGGATTTGAACTCCTCATATCAATATTTGCTGTGGTGCCGCGATTTTTCGGCAACCAGCGTGGTAGCAGTCGACGCGGATGAACACGTACTTGGATTTATCACCGCCTTTCTGCGCCCTGACGATCCCTCCACACTGATGGTCTGGCAGGTTGGGGTTGATGACGCTGCCCGTGGGCAAGGCTTAGCCAGCCGCATGCTGGACTATCTAGTAACCACCACCGGGGCCCAAACCCTGGAAACCACCGTCACCGACGACAACACGGCTTCCAATCGGCTTTTTGCAGCGCTTGCCCAACGCCACGCTGCCCAACATGACATCACGCCACTGTTTACTCCAGCCATGTACCCAGATGGCCACGATACCGAGTACTTGCACCGCATCGGCCCGCTGGCACCCGCTGCTGATAGACAAACGTCAGCCCCATGTAGCAAGAACGTGGTGGCACAGTAAGTCGTAGTCACACTCACACCATTAACTCACTGAACCTCATGTCAGAGAGCAATCAGGCTCGATGACACATTTTAGAAGGGAATACCCTCATGGATACTGAAATTTTTGAAACCACAGAGTCACAAGTACGCAGCTATTGCCGCAGCTGGCCCACCGTCTTTACCGGTGCTTCCGGCTCAATTATGACGGACGAACAGGGTAAAGAATATATTGATTTCTTTGCCGGCGCCGGTGCGTTGAACTACGGTCACAACAACCCCAAGCTGCGCAGCGAGCTAATCGATTACCTGACCTCAGACGGACTGGTCCATTCTTTGGACATGATGACCCCGGCCAAACGCGAGTTCCTCCAAACTTTCAAAGAACTCATCCTTGAACCGCGCAACTTGGACTACAAGATTTTGTTCCCTGGACCAACGGGCACCAATACTGTAGAGACCGCGCTGAAATTGGCCCGTAAAGTCACCGGCCGTCAGCACATCCTGTCATTTACCAATGCATTTCACGGTATGACCCTGGGGTCGCTGTCCGTCACCGGCAACTCAATGAAACGCCAGGGTGCGGGCATGCCACTGACTAACAGCTCCAAGATTCCATACGATGACTACTTCGATGGTGAAACACCAGACTTCTTGTGGCTAGAGCGCGTACTGGAAGACTCCGGCTCCGGCGTGGACAAACCAGCGGCCATTATTGTCGAAACCGTCCAGGGTGAAGGCGGACTCAGCGCCGCACGCGCCGAATGGTTACAGGAGCTGCGTCGTCTGACTAGCCACCATGATATTTTGCTTATTGTCGACGACGTTCAGGCCGGTTGTGGACGCACCGGAACATTCTTTAGCTTCGAAGAAGCCGGCATCACTCCGGATATTGTCTGTGTATCCAAATCCATTTCCGGTTACGGCATGCCCATGGCGCTGACACTGTTCAAACCCGAACTTGATGTTTGGACACCTGGCGAGCACAACGGAACCTTCCGCGGTAATAACCCGGCATTTGTCACCGCTACCGCCGCGCTGCGCCACTACTGGTCCAATGACGACTTTGAAAAAGGCCACCTTGCCCAGGTTATCGACACCTTGCAAGATGCACTGATGAAAATTGCCGTCGAAGTTGAAGGTACTACCGTCAAGGGTCGCGGCCTGCTCACCGGACTGTACTTCGAAGATCCAGAAATCGCCTCCAAGGTTGCGGCCGTGGGGTTTGAAAACGGTATACTGGTGGAAACCTCCGGGCCTCAGGACGAAGTACTAAAACTGATGCCGGCTATGACCATTGAACTCGATGTATTGCAGCGCGGGCTGCATATCCTGGCTGAATGCGTCAGTGAAGTAACCAAACAGGACATCAGCTTGGTTCTGCCTGAGCCAGCAAACGCGTAACCACTACACGACTTCAAGGGAATATTTTATGATCGTCTCACAGTTAGAACAGCTCAACGACACTGAACGTGACGTCAAATCCGAGACATGGCGCTCCCGGCGCATCGTACTGGCTCGCGAAGGTGTGGGCTTTTCGATGCATGATACCGTCATTTATGCCGGTACGACGTCGACATTTCACTACGAAAATCATATTGAAGCCGTCTACTGCGTTGAAGGTGAAGGTACCCTCACCAACGAAGAGACCGGTGAGGTCCACCCGCTACGCGATGGCACCCTATATTTGCTTGACGGCCATGAAAAACACACCGTGCGTGCAACCACCCAGTTGCGAATGGCTTGTGTATTCAACCCGCCGGTCACCGGGCGTGAAACCCACGACGCCGCAGGCGTCTACCCGTTGGTCACCGAAGACGGCGCCGACCGTAAGGTGCCAACCACGGCTCGTGTCGGTGAACAAACTAAAGTTGCCAGCCAGTCCGGTACAGCCGGGGGCGAAGAGCAGCTGTCGGCGGTAGCGAACTAACTGGCGTGTGCCCCCGCTAGGCGCGGGGGAGTACATCCTGCACGGGGCGGAAGTCCCGGTGTTCTTCTAAGTCCAATTGGTCCACCGTGGCGTCATATACGCCACGGTGGACCAATTTTCCATTGTGGGCATTCAATCCGGCAGCAAATCCGGCATCCTGTGAAAGGGCTGTTTGCCAGCCTTGTGTGGCGACACGCTGAATATAGGGCAGTGTGGCGTTGGTCAGTGCAGCGGTGGACGTTTGTGGTACTCCGCCTGGCATATTCGAAACGCAGTAGTAAATTTTGTCGCCCACCAAATATGTGGGGTTCTGGTGGGTAGTCGGGTGCGAGTTTTCAAAGCAACCACCCTGGTCGATGGCAATATCCACCAGTACGGAACCGGGGCGCATACGCTCAACCATATCGGCGGTAACCAATTTGGGTGCTGCGGCACCCGGGATCAAGACCGAACCGACCACCAGATCCGCATCGGCCACGGCTTCGGCGATGTTCATGGTATTTGACGCCAGCGTATCCAATCGACCCTGGTGGATTTGGTCTAGTTCAGCCAAGCGTTCCAGATTCAGATCAATAACTTTGACGTCGGCTCCCATACCTGCAGCGATCACACCGGCAGCTTCACCCGCCACACCGCCACCGATAACCACCACGTTGGCTCGACGGGTACCTGGTACACCACCCATAAGCACCCCGGAACCACCCTGGGACTGGGTTAGATGGTAGGCGCCGGCTACCGGAGCTAACCGACCAGCCACCTGACTCATTGGCGCCAACAATGGCAGCGAACGCCCCCGAGTAACCGTCTCGTAGGCCAGGGCAGTCACCTTGGCGTCCATGATAGCCCGGGTACATTCTGCAGACGCCGCCAGGTGCAGATACGCAAATAATAGCTGGCCCTCACGTAGAAGGGTCAGTTCTTCGCCGACGGGTTCTTTGACCTTCAGTATCATTTCGGCGCGTTCCCACACCTCTTCGGCGCCATCAACTAGCTCTGCGCCGGCGGCACGGTATTCGTCATCGGTAATTCCTGACCCAATTCCTGCCCCCGCCTGAACTAGGACGGTGTGCCCGGCGTTGACTAACTCGAGAACACCACCGTGAGTTAGGGCAACGCGATTTTCGTTATTCATGATTTCTGTAGGTACGCCAATTAACATGTGCCCAGAATACTCCTTTTCGGCCTGGGATGTGAGCACACTTACCAAAAAATAACGGTAAAAGCCTTAACTGCGCTGCACAATACCGCGGACAAGACTGCCCAACATTGCGATAAACGTGATGAGCCACGCGGCAACGGCGACCCACAACCAGCTGGATCCGATGTTTTGAATAATCGCCAGATCATTGGCCTGGCCCAGATAGCCACTGGCTGCCGAATACATTCCCAACGGAAACACCAGACTCCATAAACTGGGTTCGTAGACTAACGGGACCTTGCGGATGAAGTGGCGCCAGATGCCGATGCCAAATAATGCCGGGATCATCCAGGTCGCGACACACCAAAAGACAACGGCGATGCCAGTGATCAGTTCGCCGGTGAGATCGACTATGGGTGATGACGTCATCTGGGCGATATGTGAACCGGCAAGTATGCTGATGGCAAGCGCACCCATGGACACCCAGTAGGGCGGTTTGAATTCGTGAGGATCCAGCGGATACGTAATCATGCGCAGCACAACAAATACTGCAATTGCAAGATAGAGTATGACACCTAGAGACCAGGCGAATACCGCCGTCATAGATAGCCCCGACCGTGCGCCAATAAGTTTGGGTTCCAGCGATGCTGCTAATACCGCCACCGATTGGGCACCGACTACCCAAATAAACCAGTTACCGTTGGCTCCTTTGTAGATGGGGCGTTCGGCCTTGCCCAGAAGTGTGACCAGCGGGATGAGGTATCCCAGTATCAACCATACGAGTGTGGCGATAATTAATAAGACCACTGCGGTGGTTGACCACCCGGAAAGTACCAGCCGTGACCCCAATACACCACTGGCTGCAACAAAAGTGAAAAACCCAAATGCTTGTCCGATGTCAAAGAAATCGGTTAATACCGCATCCCAGTGGGCAATCAGCCGCCAGATGTTGAGCCCGATGAGCACGACATAGCCAATAGCGCCGATAACCAATAGTGCGATTGAGGCCACCGTATATTGCTGTAATTGCAGATTGACTGAAAGGATACCGGTGGCCATAACAAAGGCAAAGTAACTGGGCGAAAGCTCGCGAGGGCTCCACCACCGGGATCGTGCATCTTCAACACCAGACGGTTGGGGATAGTCAGATGGCATAAGTGCTTTCCACGGGATCACTATGGGTTTATCAACACCATAAACCCATCGCCCGCCATATGTGGGAGCGATGGGTTTCATTACGTACCGGTGTAGTTAATCGCGCCAATAATTATTCGCGGCAGCGATGGTTATTGCTGGACTACTGGTTTGTGGCATCTTGGCTTTCCAAGACCGCATTACCGGCGGATAGCTCGATATCGATTTGGTGGTTTGAAGTCGGGTGTGTTTGTAACTGGTTATCCAAATTGCCGGCGGCCACATCGGAGTTTACCGCGTACTCGGTTTCAGGCACGGTTAGCTCCAGTCGTCCTGCACTGACTTCGGCGTTGATGTTTTCTGGGGCATCGCCGGTGAGGTCGGTGATGAGACGGCCTGCTGAAACCTCCAGGTCAGCGGTTTGGACATCGCCAAGATTCAGGTTGGCGCTACCGGCATTGAGTTGTGCTTCAAGTTGGTCTGCTGAGCCGTTGATGTTGGCTTCGCCGGCACCGACTTCAACGCCCAGGTGCTCAAAATCGCCATCGGCTACCAGTCGGCCAGCAGCGAGTTCCAAATCCACGTTAAGGCTGCCGTCGTTGAGCTCTGCCGGTAATTGGAGCGTTACCTGCTGCTCATCAGGTGCGCAATTGACAAAGCACCAGCCAAGCCAACGGTTTGGGGCCTGTACAACAAGTTGGTCGTCATTGCGGTCTAAACGCCATTTTTCGGCGTTGACCCCGTCGGTTTGCAGTGTGGCCTCGTTGACGTCAGCGAATTCTAGATTGAATTGTGACGCACTGGCATCTACGTCAAGATCGGTGATGCCGGTTGTATCGGCTGTCATCGTCGAGGTGCCACGGGTGAAGTTGACCGCAGAGGAAAACCCAGTGGTAACAGCAACCACTAGTAAAATGAGACCGCCTAGTACAGCGATGAGCACCATGATGGGTTTGGCAGCCGGTGAACGTGGCGGTTGTGGATCAGGTGTCGGCGTGGGTTTGTGTGAAGTGTAGGTCATGAGTCTTCCTGTCTTGGCTGGAAGCCGGTTGGGGACTGGCTGCTTTGATTGTCGATGTGGGCTAGAGCAGCAAGTACCCGACGGTTACCGCTACCATCGGCTTCGAGTTCGAGTTTTTGAAAAATTGCCGTGATATGTTTTTCCACACTGGCCGCAGACAGATGCAATAAGCTAGCAATTGCCTGATTGGATTTGCCCTCAGCAACAGCGGCCAATACGGTACGTTCGCGTCCGGTGAGCCGTTGCATGCGGTCATCATGATTACTGCGCGTCAGCAACTGGGCGACTACTTCGGGGTCCAAAATGGTGCCGCCGTCGTGGATTTGTGTGATGGATTCAAGAAATTCGGCAACATCTGCCACCCGGTCTTTTAAAAGGTAACCAAGTGCCGGGGTATACGCCGAAATCAGTTCGGATGCGTAGCGTTCCTCCACGTATTGGGATAGCACCAGTAATGGGAGTTGCGGATGTCGATGTCGAATCTCTAAGGCCGCACGAATACCCTCGTCTGAATAGGTCGGCGGTAGGCGCACATCAAGAATCGCCAAGTCTGGCATATCAGCTTCAAGAGTGGCAAAGAGTAGGCTTGTATCTTCAAGCGCTGCCGAGACCTCGTGGCCGGAGTGCTCCAGTAGTCTGACTAAACCTTCGCGCAGTAATACCGAATCTTCACAAATTAAGATACGCATGGCACGCTCACCTCCAAGGCAGTGGGACCACCGGCAGGGCTGTCGAGATGGATGGTCCCACCAGCGGCAACCACCCGGTTGGTGATCCCGTCCAGTCCACCGCCTGCTAATACTTGTGCGCCACCGGTGCCGTCGTCCTCCACTCGGGCCCACAGGTTAGCGTGACCGCTTTCGTCTTCGCGCAGGCGCACAGTGACTCGCGCTTCAGAGGCCCGGGAATGTTTGGCCGCATTGGTCAGGCCTTCAGCAATGGCAAAGTATACGGCGGCTTCAGCGTTGTGATCGCAACGCTTGGGCAATCGAACATCCAAGTGGACCGGAACGTGAGATCTGCCAGCTACAGCCGATAATGCAGCATCCAGGCCACGATCTTCCAACACCGAGGCATAAATACCTCGGGTGAGTTGGCGCAGCTCGGTTATTGCCGCTTTGGTGGAAGTATGTGCTTCATCCACCAGGGCTTTGGCCTGTTCCGGGTTGTTGTCAATTTGTTGATGTGCCAAACCCAGCGTCATGCCCAACGATACCAGCCGTGGCTGGACGCCGTCGTGTAAATCGCGTTCAATGCGGGTGCGTTCAACTTCAGCGGCACGCATGGCGCCTTGCCGCTGCACGTTGGTGGTGTACACCCGTTGGGTCAGATCCGATTCGCGGGCGGTGGCACCAATGATGGCTATCGAAATAGTCCGATGCAAGAATACGAGCCCTATGATGATTCCGGCGAATAAGACGGCACCCAGCGCTAACCATGGTGCTTGGGATGCAGGAATGCGGAAACCAAACGTTGTGGTCACATACTGGGCATCGCTGAGAGGAGTAAAGGCGGCGACTAAGTTGTGTAGCATCGCCTGGAATGCGACCAGCATGGCCAGGCCCATAAGGCTAGCCAGCAGGAAGTTTCCTAGGGCCGCCCACATGCGTCCATTAGCCAGGTTGTGTCCCAGGGACCTTAACCATCCGGAAAATCCTGGTTGGGTACGCGGGCGCCAGGTGAGTTGGTGGGCATTAATGGTGTAGAGGCTGGCGATCCGTTCGATTTCCAACCACGCGATGCCAAATAGGGCATACAGTACACCCAGTAGTACCAATACACCGAAGCCCAGCAGGAATAATAGGCCAATGCCGGCGCCGATGGCACCGACAAGAAAGCCGATGATGGCCCAACCAATGGAGCCCATAACCGCTAAATGCAATAGGGTAAGGCCCAATCGTAAGGGTGGCCGTGCGGGTTTAGTCTCCGCAGCAAGATGTTTTGTTGAAGTCATGCTTTAACAGTATGAGTCCCCACGAAAAAGTAACACAGAGAAACCCAGACACTTTGATTATGGAAAACCCGAACACGCAGTGCTACCGAATCTGAGCGGGACGTCGAAAACCAGATGCAGTAATTATTGACTTATGGGTAGTGGGTTAACGAATGATGCGGCCGACCCTGTTGAGGGCCGACCGCACCATGAACGCGCCGTTGTGTTAGGCTGCGCTAAAACCTGCTTCTTCGATGCGGTATTCCGCACCGGCATCTAGCAGCGTATTCCACAGGTATTGGCCCGCAGAGCGCTCGCAGTGGACGAGATAGCTGCGGACGCCGTTGATATCGTTGCGCACAATATCGGTGACGACACCTGCAACGGAACTGCGAAGCGCCGAACCGTCCGGGATGACGTCATCGGCAAATTCCAGCGCGCAAATCTTACTTAGTAACTCAGGGGTTTCTGTGCCGCTAAGCCGGAACAGGGCCCGACCGTGGGTGAGGTCCACGACGGTGGCGAGTTCTTCGCTGGCCTCGGTGAGCTCTTGCAGTTCGGCCAGTACGCTAGCTTGCGTACCGACATCGGCAAAGATATGCCACTGGCCGGGGCCTGAACCAACGACCAGACTGCCTTGTTCACGCTGGTGAACCCGACCGAAATTGGTTTCCAGCTGCTTGCCCACAGCACCATTAGCTTTGCTGCGGACCTCCAGTTTGGCCAACGCAGACTGGTCTTGAAGGGTCAGTGCACCTGAACTGGGTTGTGCACTGACTTCCCAGTCATCAATCATTGTGGTCGCTGCTCCAAGACCAACCGGGCCTCGGGCGATTGGTTCAGCAAAGGTGGTCAGTTGCTCCGGAACCGTATCGTTATCCAGGCGTGCGCCTTCGGGATCAACCGCTGCCATCTCGGACATGACCTTGGCCTGAACCAAGGTGCCGTCGACTTGCCTGATAGTGAGCATCGTGCCCGGTTCGGATAGGGAAAGATCTACCTGTGCTAAACAGATCGAGCGGTTCAAAGTGGGCGAGTAGCGGCTGGATGTGATCCGCCCGGCGATGGTGCCATCGGCATACAGGATTTGGGTAGCTTCGGTTGGCACTACATTCGGGTCCACCGGTTGAACAGCTACCAACCGTGGGCCGGATTGGCGCTGTTGTTGCCATACCAGTTCTGGTTTGCCAATAAAGTCGTCTTTATCTAATTTGATCGCCCAACCCAACCCGGCGCTATAGGCTTGGGTAAGTCCATCGGTATCTTGGCCAACAATGATGTGGCCAGATTCAAGACGCAGCACACGCTGAGCCTCGATACCAAATGGTCCCACCCCGAGGTCTTTTCCGGCTTCCAATAGTGTTTCCCACACGTGCAGACCATAGGCGGCCGGCACATGGATCTCATAGGAAAGTTCACCGGTAAACCCGATGCGCCACAAAATGCAGTCATCCACGCCGGCGACCTTACCGGTGCGTACACGCATGAACGGGAAGGCCTCCGATGACAGATCGACATCTTCGACTAAGCGAGACAAGAGGGTACGGGACTTTGGTCCAGCAATATTGATGCTGGTGTAGGCCGTTGTGACCGGGGTGGCATTGACTTGCCAGTCTGGGTGGTGGACCTGCAACCATTCCTCAATCCAATCCCAAACGCTGCCGGCACCGCCGGAGGTTGTGGTTAACAGGTAGTGGTCTTCACCCAGGTGGGCGGTGACACCGTCATCCATGACGACGCCATCTTCGGAGACCATGACACCATAGCGGACCTTACCGATATCCAGTTTGGACCATTTATTGGTGTAGAGCAGGTTGAGTAGCTTGGGAACGTCCGGGCCACGTAAATCAATTTTGCCCAGCGGGGTGACATCGATAATCCCGACTTTTTCGCGTACCCGGCGAACCTCGGCTTGCGAGTCACCGTAGTGTTCTGGACGAATCCACTGACCGGCCACCATGGGTACTGCGCCGTGGGCGTCATGCCAGGACTGAATTGGTGAATACCGCACTGGATCGTAAATGCGTCCGGCCAGTGCACCCAGGGTTACCGGGGCATACATGGGCCGCCACGTGGTGGTCCCGGTTTCGGCGATAGTCTTGCCGGTGGCTTCGGCAACGACCGCAATGAAATTTACCATTTCGATCTTGCCCTGCAGCGGACCCATGGTTACCGTGGTGAAGCGTTTAACTAATTCTGCAGAATCGTAGCCCTCATTGACCGCTGATTGCAGATCTGACGAGGTGATGTCCTCTGAAAAGTCCACATACCCGTGGGTCGTGGAGCGGTAAATTTCGGGATGATCTGGTATCTCTAGCGGTGTGATATCTGGTAATTCGGCTTCGGCTACAGCATCTAGTTGCCCCGGAACGGTGGGGGTAGAGGCAATAAGTTTACCGCGTTGGGTAAGTGCATAGGCTGCGGCGCGTGCACCAACATCTGCACCATGCTGGCGCAACTGTTGGACACTTCCATCACCGGCGATACCACCGGCTGCATAGACGCCCTCGTCGGTGCCACCTGGTAAAAAGCGTGCCGCACCTGATTCATAGTAGGGCTTATCTCCGGCCATATTGAGCAGGGAGGTTGGAGCCGTCCAACCTATTGCGGTGATCAGCAGATCGGCTGTGATCCGTTGACCGGAGGATAATTCGACTGATTGGAGCTTCCCCTTGCCGTGGGCGCGCACCACAGTATCGCCGCTGCGGGCATCCACGACCGCCGCGATATCTACACCGGCACGGCGCAGATCATCCACGGTGGCATCGCCTTCGGGATTTGCTGTGAGGACTACTGCCCGGTCACCAGGTCGCACAGAATATAGGTTGATGAGCCGACGGGCTGCTGTAGACAGCATGACCCCGGGCAAATCGTTGCCCTGGAACACATAGGGGCGTTCAATGAGTCCGGCGGCAACCACCAGGCTGCGGGCACGGGTTTTGATAATGCGCTCGTGCATGCCCGGTTTTGGAGTGCGCTGGACAACGGTGATCCAATTGTCGTCATAGCGGGCAGCTACCGTGGCATCGGTGAAGACCCGAATATTGGCAGTCGACTTAACTTGGGAACGGAGCTGACGGGCAAGTGACCCATCGGACCAACGCAGGTGACCACCAAGTTGGTGTTCTTCTTCAACCAACATCACGGATGCACCCATTTCGGCGGCCGCCAGAGCTGCGGCCATCCCGGCTGGACCACCACCGGCGACGAGCACATCTGCGTGAGCATAACGTTTTTCATAGATTTCTTTGGGCGGGTTCTCTGCTACTACACCGCCATGGACGAAGCCGCGCAGCACCTTTTGGTACATGGGACGAAGAAAGTCGGGCTTGATGAAAGTCTTGTAGTAAAACCCGGGGCCCAAAAATCGGCTACCGAGTTGATTGATAGCGCGAATATCGTATTTGAGCGATGGCCACGTGTTCTGTGAACTAACGTTCATGCCTTCTTCGATAAGACGATGTGCCCCACGCACGTTAGGCTCATCGTTGACCTGCACGATTGTGCCCGGATCGTGCAGCGAACCGGTGAGCACGCCGCGAGGGCTATGCAGTTTCATGCTACGGGAAAAGACGCGTTCCCCAGCCGCGGCTAGCGCTGAAACGATCGTGTCCCCTTCATAACCGGTATAAGTTTTTCCATTCCAAGTGAAGGTGACGTGTTTGGACCGGTTAATGACTTCGTTGTGCTGCGTAGGGGTGCGCTGAGACTGTTTGTTGTGTTCAGAGCGGGTCATCGAGGGTCTCCTTCGGAACGAATGGCCTTATTGGCGACGGTGTCTCGGTGCAGGGTGAAATATTGGCGGCATCCTGCAGAATGGAACCACATTTCTTTGGCGACACCCCAATGGTTATCCCGGAAATATAGGTAGTCGTGCCATTGCTCCATGGTCGTGGTGGAAACATCTGGACGTGGCGGTTCTTCGCCATGCTGTCTGAATTCTGTAGCGTTACGTAGCCCGCACCACGGGCAGTTAATTTGCATCATAGCTATTGCTCCTAAACGTGATCCGGGTTAGTGACCAACCGCGGCGGCACCCTTCTCGCCGACCAGGTGGCCGGTGGAGAAGCGTTCAAGACCGAAACCGGAGATGATCTCTGGGGTTTTCTGGGTTGCGATCAGTTCGGCCATGGCTTCGCCAGACACTGGCCCAGCTTTGAACCCGTAAGTGCCCCAGCCGACATCGACATAGAATCCTTCAACTTCAGTGCCGCCCATAATGGGCGAATAATCAGGAGTCATGTCACACAGCCCAGCCCATTGGCGGAGCAAACGCATTTTGGCCAAGGAAGGCATCAAGCTCAACACATTGGTGGCAAGCCCTTCGTCGAACTCCAGGCTGCCGCGCATCGAATAAGAAGTAAATGGGTCCACACTGGCGCCAAATACCAGCTCACCACGATCTGTTTGACTCACATATACGTGCAATGTTCCAGATACCACCACGGTGCCCAAAAATGGTTTGACCGGTTCGGTC
>Ga0209487_1001014_pt1 | contig 24246 bp, 28 predicted proteins | sample Poulit2012_FD_187524 | JGI IMG/M metagenome (GOLD analysis project Ga0209487, IMG submission 187524) | Agricultural soil microbial communities from Georgia to study Nitrogen management - Poultry litter 2012 (SPAdes) (version 2) | ecosystem: Environmental > Terrestrial > Soil > Agricultural land...
TAGAAAATTGTAATGCCTCTTGTGTGTTCATTGATACTAAGATGACGATAAGTGCAAGTGATATGTTACATAATATTAAAACACTGAGAAGCCAACCTGGAAATGGAATGACAAGCATTATAATAATAAGAATTACACCTAAAAGCACTGATAGATCACGTAGTTTCATGTCGGTTGTCCTCCTTTCCCTTAGATCCTTTTATTTAGACGATAGACATATGCTAACACTTCAGCAATAGCTTGATAAAATGCTTCTGGAATACTATCCCCTATCTCAACCACACCATATAACGATCTTGCTAGAGGTTTGTCTTCAACAATTACAACATCATGTGCCTTCGCAACTTCCCTTATTTTTAAAGCGACGTGGTCTGTTCCTTTAGCAACAATAAACGGTGCACTCATTCGATATTCATCATATTTAATCGCAATGGCATAATGGGTAGGGTTCGTTACGACAACATCTGCTGTTGGAACTTCACTCATCATACGTTGTGTAGCCATTTGCCGTTGCTTTTCTTTTATCTTAGATCGAATTAATGGATCACCTTCCATGTTTTTATACTCATCTTTAATATCTTGCTTTGACATTTTTAAGTTCTTTTCATAATCATATCTCTGATAAGCATAATCAAATACAGCTAAAAACAACAATGCAATCGTTGCAGAAATACCCATAACAATCGTTGTTTTACCAAAAAAGGCGATGGCATTATCTGCATTTTTAAGTGATAGCATCATCATGTCATCTTTATTCATCCAAATAACGGCAAAAGTAATGATACCGATAAAAATTATTTTAAATAATGACTTTAATAGTTCAACTAACGCTCTAATAGAAAATATCCGTTTTGCTCCCTGAATGGGGTCAATCTTTTTTAAATCAAATTTCAAAGGTTCAGTCGTAAATAAAAAACCAATTTGCATAAGATTTGCCGCCACACCAGCAATTAGCGCAGCAAGCATAACTGGTGCAATCGCAAGCGCAACCTGTAATACAACATCTGAAAAAATAAGCATGACCGTATGTGTTGTTACTTCCCAATGAATATATTCTGTAAATGTATGTTGATAAATGTCTGTAAAACGTTCTTTCATAGAACTACCAAAAACCGCTAATATAATAAATGAAAATAATAATAAAATGGCGGTGTTCACGTCTTGGCTCTTGGCAACTTTTCCTTTTTCCCGCTCATCTTCTCGTTTTTTCGGAGTGGCTTTTTCAGTTTTTTCTCCAGCAAAAAATTGTAAGTCCAATTTCAACTGCACATCAACCGCCTCCAAATAGCTGCATCATACTGCGCATCGTTTCAAACAGTGTTGTAAATAGTGTCCGAATGAGCGTCATATATAAACCTAAGAAGAATAAAATAACAACAAAGCTGATAAAAATTTTGATGGGTAACCCGACGACAAACACATTCAACTGTGGCACGGTTCTAGCGATAATCCCTAATGCAACGTCAACGAGAAATAAACAACCGACGATCGGAATCGCCATCTGAAATGCGATTAAAAACATTTTATTAAATACACCTATGACAAACTGTGCAATATTGCCATCATAAAAAGGGATGAATGCATCAAGTGGGACAACTTGATAACTATAAAACACCCCATCAATTAGCAGATGATGTCCATTTACTGCTAGTAAAAATAACAAAGCGATCATATAAAAGTATTGACCTGTCAAAGGGCTTTGAGCACCTGTTTGTGGATCAATCACATTGGCAATAGCAAACCCCATCTGAAAATCAACAAACCCACCTGCAATTTGAAGAGCCGATATAATTAAATAAGCAATCAGACCAATCATTAACCCAACAACTGCTTCTTTAATCATTAAATAAATATATAGCCCCTCAAGGTTGACACTACCAATATCAACGCTATAAAACATGATAAAAGTTAGAAAAAATACGAAACCAACTTTAAATTGCGTCGGTATTGTTCGATATGAAAAAAGTGGAACTGTCATAAAAAAAGCAGCAACCCGAATAAGTATTAATAAAAAAATGGGAAGACTTGATAAATCAACGTAATCAATCATTTTTTAACCTACAAACTGATTTAGATTTTGATAAAGATCGGCTGTAAATGTAACGACTTTTGCTAGCATCCATGGACCAAAGAACACAATACCAACGAGAACAGCAACAATTTTTGGAATAAAGGCTAATGTTTGTTCTTGAATTTGTGTTGTTGCTTGAAAAATACTGACGAGTAATCCGACTGTTAAAGCTAAAATCAACAATGGTCCAGCCACCATTAAAATCGTATAAATCCCCTTTTCAGCTAATGATAAAACAAATTCACTGTTCAAATCGACAAACACTCCTTTCATTCCTCTTAAAATAATCTCATCAATGTACGTTGGTAAGCGTCATATCTCGCTAAAATCCATCCAATAATGAATGTGTAATTAGATACCAGCCATCTACTAAAACAAATAATAGAATTTTAAATGGTAGAGATATCATAACGGGTGGTAGCATCATCATCCCCATCGACATTAAAACACTAGCAACAGCCATATCGATGATCAAAAAAGGTACGAAAATCATAAAGCCCATCTGAAATGCTGTCTTCAATTCACTGATTGCAAATGCTGGAACAAGTGTTGTTAGCGGTACATCTTGAATCGACTCTGGCGCATCCGCCTCCGTATAACTCATAAATAACACCAGATCTTTCTGACGGGTATGTTTACCCATAAATTCTTTGAGTGGTACACCCACACGGTCGTACGCTTCGTCAAGTGTAATTTCTTCATTAAATAAAGGCTTCAACCCTTCTTCATATGCATCACCAAATGTAGGGGCCATAATAAAAAATGTTAAAAATAAGGCTAAACCAATAAGCACCTGATTCGGTGGCATTTGTTGTGTCGCTAACGAAGTGCGCACAAACGACAAGACAATAACAATACGTGTAAAACTTGTCATCATAATAAGTATGCTTGGCGCTAAAGATAAGACAGTGAGTAACAGTAAGAGTTTAACTGATGTAGCAATTGATGACGGATCCGAGTTAGAAAACATATCTACAAATTCATTCATAATGATTGTCCTCTTTTCGTTCCTTCTGCAAGCTGTGCCTATTTTGTTTCATATTTTCTAATTCATTGGCAAACAACGTTGCAAAAGGGCTGTTTTCACCATCGTCATCTCCTTTTTTCTTTCTTGAAAAAATAGATAATAGATTGCTTGACTGTTGTGATTCCTGTTGTCTATGTAACAAGTCTTCAATTAATGCTTCATCCGTTATTTCCTCTAGCATATTAACATTTTCACCGACACCAATGACATAAAACTTTGTACCTATGCGTACAATTTGCAATGATTTATTTTGGCCAACTGATATACCACCTAGGTTTTCCATGGCTTGCATATTATTAAAAATATGATTTCGTTTCTTTAAAAACTTAATAAGAACATAGATCAACCCTATAATAATGAATAACATGATCGCCATTTGCACAAGATTCAACCATAGTGATGGGGTGTTAGAAGCATCCACAATCGGATCTTCTTCGGTCATATCAGCTGGTTGCTCCTGATTTTGTTGCATTTCTTCGGAACAGTCGGGATCTTTTAAGCAGTCTAGTGAATTTTTTGGTTTCTCTTCAGCAAATACATGTGTCGTTAATAACAGGAAAATGGTGACCATGCCAAGGCATATGATCGTTTTTTTTATCACAATATCCACTCGTTTCTTATCCTAGTGCTTTGTTAATCGCTTCAAGCACGCGGTCTGCCTGGAATGGTTTTACAATAAAGTCTTTCGCTCCAGCTTGTATCGCATCGATAACCATAGCTTGCTGTCCCATGGCAGAACACATAATGACTATCGCGCTTGGATTCATTTGTTTGATTTCCTTTAAAGCTGCTATCCCATCCATTTCTGGCATCGTAATATCCATCGTCACCAAATCCGGTTGTAACTCTTTATATTGTTCAACTGCTTGTACACCATTTTCAGCTTCCCCAACAACTTCAAAATCATTTTTGTTTAAAATATCCTTAATCATCATGCGCATAAAGGCTGCATCGTCAACAATTAAAACTGTTTTACTCATTTTTTAAACGCCTCCAACCAATTTAATTTAATTTCATTAATCGTTCAGTTTTACTAATAATATCTGTGACTCTCACACCGAAGTTTTCATCTATTACCACAACCTCTCCTTGTGCAATAAGCTTTTTATTAACCAATATGTCAACGGGCTCTCCTGCTAGTTTATCGAGTTCAATGATTGAACCAGATGATAAATCAAGTATGTCTTTAATTGGCTTTTGTGTTCTACCAAGTTCAACCGTTACCTGTAACGGGATGTCAAGTAACATATCCAAATTACGTTGTTCATTCTTATTAAGTTCAACCTTGTCAAATTCGGAAAAGGATGCTGTTTGAATATTCGCATCAGCTTGCTTTGTTTGTTCTCCTAAATATTGTTGCTTCACGTCTTCATTCTGTGTTTTTTCAGATCCTGTCATCTGATTCTGGTCAACTTTATCTGACATATCTGGTTGGGCCGGTTCTTTGTTGACTTCTTGTTTCTCTTTGCTAGATTGATTGAGCAATTCTTCTACCAGTTCATAAGCGAATGGAAACGGAATGAGTTGCATAATGTTCGAATCAATCAAGTCACCAACTTTCAATTGAAAGGAAACTTTAACAAAGAGTTCATCTTCCAAGTTTTCAATTGTTGCATCTGTTTTGTAAGCCTCTCCAAGCTCAATTGTTGGTGGTGTAATATTCACGAGTTTGTTGAAGATGGTCGACATACTCGTAGCTGCCGCTCCCATCATTTGATTCATCGCTTCTTGAACGGCGCTCAAATGGATGTCATTCAATGCATCGTCAGGAGAAGTACCATCTCCGCCTAACATAATATCCGAAATAATTGCCGCATCCTCGGATTTTATAACAAATAAGTTTTCGCCTGTAAAACCCGACTCATAATTAACTTGAACTTTAACGTGTTCAAAAGAAAAAGCCTTATTTAATTCCTGTTTTCTCACAATAGATACTTGTGGTGTCGTAATCGATACCTTTTGGTTTAACAATGTCGACAATGTCGTAGCCGAATTACCAAATGAGATGTTACCAATTTCACCGATTGTGTCTTCTTCAATGGAGGATAAATAGTCTTCATTTTTAATCGGTTGTGCTTTATCTTTTTCTTCAGCTTGTTCGTCTTCAGATTCATCATTCATTGATAATAGTGCATCTATTTCATCTTGTGATAACATGCCGTCATCCATCATATTCGTTCCCTCCCCTGTATTTCATCCAAAACTTGTACGGATAGTTTATTTTTGGATTGCCCCGGTTGAACTACAAATTTTGCTTGATCATTTATTTTAAGTGTGAGTGGCTGATCAATTGGTTGATCCAATGCAATGATGTCATCTTTCTGTAAATGTAAAAATTGGTCAATGTTAATATTTGTTTGGCCAAGCAATGTTGTTAATTCAATGTGAGCGTGCTGTATATTTTCACTAATCATTTCAAAAGCTTTCGGATCTCTTTCTTTAGCAGCTGTTTGCATCCAGTAATGGACTGATAGCTTAGGTATGATTGGCTCAAGTACAATGTGCGGTATACAGATATTGATCATACCGCTTGTTTCACCAACCTCAGTTGCTAGAGTAACAACGACAACTGTTTCGTTTGGAGAAACCATTTGTAAAAACTGTGGATTAACCTCTAAGTCTTCTAAAACAGGGTCGATTTCTACTAATGACGTCCATGCCTCCGACAGACTTGGAATGGCCTTTTCGAAAAGCTGTGACATTAATATCGTGTCGATTTCAGTTAAATTCTCAATTTGACTGATACTATCACCTTTACCACCTAGTAATCGATCTAGTAAGGCATAGGCAATATTCGGATTAACCTCCATTAAGATGCGACCATCCAGAGGTGCAACACTGTAGATATTTAAGATTGTCATTTTCGGTATCGAGCGAATAAATTCTTCATAAGGAATTTGATCTACAGAAGCAACATTGATATTAACGTAAGTTCTTAACTGTGCCGAGAAGAAAGTCGTTAGTAATCGTGCATAATTTTCATGGATTCGGGAAATACCGCGAATTTGATCATTCGAAAATCGTAATGCACGTTTAAAGTCATAGACCTGTACTTTTTTTTCTTCTTTTTCTACTTTTAATTCATCTGCATCCATTTCTCCTGATGTTATCGCAGATAATAAGGAATCTATTTCATTTTGTGATAGGACTTCTTCTACCAAGAAAACGCACCTCCTTACAGGGCACTCTGTTTAGCTATTGTAAGATTTTTTTTACGGTATAAACGTCAGTAATTGTGCCTTCCGTCATGAGTTTGTTTAATTTCTTTTCAACCTTTTTTTCTAATCCAGATAACTCTGTTGTGAAATCCGATTCTGTTAACTCGGCCAGTTCTTTAATTAAAATATTTTGCAGTTGGAAGTCCCTCTTTGAGATTTCGTTGACTGCTTTTTTCCCGTCTGTGACAATTTGGAATTGAATTCTAACGAAAGCGCCACCTTGAATATCAGTTGTAATTTCTGGCGTTTCATACGAATATTTAACTAAATCATCAATAGGATTACTTTTTACATTATCAACGATTAAAAATGTCGTCACACCCAATACAACCATGACGATGAAAGATGTCATCATCGTTTTCATTAGCTTACTCACGCTTCTCACCCATTTCATTAAGTGATCCAGTTAAACCTATGTGTTGATACAATACATTGACGCGTTCAGCAATATCCACTTCAGTGTCCTTGACAACGATCTTTTTTCCATTTGTTAATGTAATCGTTGTGTCAGGAAATGATTGAATTTGCTCAATCAGTAAAATATTTAATGTGAATGTCTCCCCATTAAACTTTGTAAGTTTTATCATTGTTTAGTGGGTGTAACTGATCACATCTCTTATTTCAGTTACACCCTCACCCCTTATCGTTTTAGATTTACTAATTCCTGCAATATTTCATCAGATGTTGTAATGATCCTTGTGTTTGCTTGGAATCCACGTTGGGCCGTGATCATTTCTGTAAATTCTTCTGCTAAATCAACGTTTGACATTTCTAAAGCACCACTAACAATGGCGGCTGTTCCATCAGTTTCTGGAATAGAGAGGCCTGTATAACCAGCATTTTCACTATTTAAAAATAAGTTACCGCCTGCTTTTTGTAGACCAGCTGGATTTGAGAAATTAGCAAGAGCAACCTGTCCAACCACTTGCGTTTGTCCATTGTCATCGACATATGTGATCGTACCATTTGTTTCAACATTAAAACTTTCAGCATGATCGGGTATCGTCAATCTTCCCACTGTATCTGTGATTTCTGATGTTGTTAATGGATAATCTGTTGCTACATCACCCGTCTCGCCTATTTGGACTGTTAATTCTCCTGAATCTTCATCTGTTAGAACCGTTATTGTTTCCCCATCAGCTAGAGTTAGAACAATGTTGTTTTCGTCCGCTGCATCAAGCGTTATATCCTCTATATCAACATCCACTTCTTCACCGTCAGCATTCAAATAAATGAGTTCTACAACCTCACCATCTTGATCAAAGGAAATACGCGCACTGTCAGATTCTACAATTCTACCACTTTCTATATTGTTAGCTTGATAGCCCATGAGGTAGTACCCGTCTTGATTCACGATATCCCCATTTACATCAAGATAAAAATTACCAGCTCTCGTATAAGCAGTAAAATCATCATCTTGAACAACAAACATGCCATCACCTTCTAAAGCTAAATCAAGGGGATTATCTGTTGTTTCCCGAAATCCTTGTGTATGAATATTGTCAATTGAACCAAGTTGTGAACCTAAACCAACTTGGGCTGGATTCACGCCACCCCGTGTATCAGTAGCTGCTTGTGCACCAGAGGTCGTTTGACTCATCATGTCTTGAAATGTTACTCTTCCTTTTTTAAAACCTGCTGTATTCACGTTTGAAATGTTGTTACCAATTACATCTAGTTTTGTTTGAAAATTATTCATACCTGAAATGCCTGCATACATTGAACGTAACATGTTTATCTCTCCCTATATTAATTCCTTGTTATGAGAGCTGTATCAATCATTCAACAACTCATGTGGCCTCCCTTATGGGTCCAGCCTAATCATCAATTAAAATGGTACCATCAATATTTGTAAAAACCTTTTCAGTTGCTTCTTTTCGCCCCATTGCAGTAACAACCGTATGATTCTTCGCACTGACAAGCAATGCGGCATCATTTAAAATGACAACTGAATCCTTGACACCTTTTTGTTTTGCCTCATTCATTTTTTCACCAATGACGTGCCACTGTTTTTCGTCAATATGAATATTCCTTTGTTGTAACCTTTCTTTGGCGTGTTTACTTACCTTCAGTTCTTGAACATGATCTAAAATGTCTTTGAACTTTGTTTTTTTGGGTTGAATGGTTTTGTTTGTATGATGTATTGGAAACTGTTGAAATTGCTGTATTCTATGAACCATTTTATCCCCTTCCTTTAGTTGTTTCGTCCCCCTCCACGTCACCTGTTTGCTCATCATTTATATCATTGATTTGCAGTATGGAATCCGCATAAATTTCATCACCATTTTCAAGTTCCAATATCGCCCAACCATCCTTTTGACTCACAGCTACGACACGACTTGATTCAACATATGTTTTTTTATTATCGTCTTCCTTATAAGTTTCATAAGATACATCTTGACCAATCATGTGACTATACTGGATGACTGGGGAAACCATTTGGCTTTGCACGAGCGTATCAATTGAACTTGACATATTCATCATTTGTTCAAGTGATGAAAAAGTTGCCATTTGCGAAATAAATTCACGATCATCCATTGGGCTTAATGGATCTTGGTGCTGTAGTTGAGCCATCAAAATTTTCATAAATTCATCTTTTCCCAGTTCTGAACTCGGTGTTCTTTTACTTTGATTATGCAAATAGAGTGATGGGTCTATTTTTGGCATCAGCTTCACCTACACTTTCTCGTTCATTAATAACTCTAAAAATGTTGACTCAAAATCATTGTCATTCTGTTGTTTTGAGTCATCTTGTTGTTGTTTTTCCTGATGTTCTTCGTCACGATAAGCTGTTTCATCATGAAATTCCTTTTGGATATCTTGAGGTCCAATATCTTGTTTTTCAATCACAACCTGGTGTGGGGAAAACATGTGCCTTAATTCCTGGATATTAGATTCCAACATGTGTCGTGTCATACTAGATGAAACAATAATTTTAACAGTCATTTCGCCATCCATTTGTGTGAATTTAACCATCATATCACCCATGTTTTGTGGTTTTAAAGCGATCGATAATTGATTCATTCCATTGTTTGCTAAAAATCGACTCGATTTTATAATTTGTTGAAATTGATCCATCAGTTCTTTTCCTGCTGTTTGTGTGCCTTGCGATTGATTCATATGGATGACATATTGTTCAAGTTCACTTAGAGGCATCTGTATCATGGGTGCTGTTTGCTGTACTGGATAAGGCATCGTGTTTTGCTGACTCAATGTAGGTAAGACATCGCCCAACCACTTGTGAATGACTTTATGTTCAATTGGTGTATTGTCCTGTTGTTCGTTGATCACTGAATGGCGTTTTTGGAGACTTTGCATCACGTCTTTCCACATATCTAATTCCTCTTCATCGACTTCAAGTTGCGACAAGAGTGATCGTAAAGGTGTGTTAGATTGTTTAACTGTTTGCTCCAATGTCACCCATCTTTCAATTAACGCAACAATCTGTTGTGTCTTTTGTTTCATATTGGGATCTGACGTAAAGTCTATCAAACGAGTTTGTATCTCATTTAACAATTGAGTGAACTGTTGAACAATAACCTGCTCATCAATAACAACATCAGATTGCTGAGTTACAAATTCTTCATCAATTGACATATTATTGTCTTGAACGCACATACCCTCTTGAATGATCATGTTATCTTCTATTAGCAGTTGGTCCAGAACTGGTATAATATTTTGAATAGTTATATTACCCTCAAGCATTTCCGAGTAAGCATCAAGTTCATTAAGGCGTTCAAGTAATTCATCTGCTGACATTGTATCATCGCCGAATAAACTTTCGAGATACTCTAACATCTCTTCCGGTACGTTATTGTGTACTTCGACATTAGATAACGCTTGTGATAATTCATCACCAACATCCTCATCTACCAACAAACCATCCAGTCGGTTTTGATGATCGCTCATGAACATATTCAACGGGTTCATTCTACTAGTTGTCTCTGGTTTTGTTAGACCAGTATCCGTTGTTAATTCTTGGGCTGTTTCAATCTTTGTCGACAGGAGTTGTCTAAAACCAATTGATTTGTGTCCAGTTGAATCAGTCGTTTGTGTATTTGGCAACGTAAGCGGTATTTGCTTCAAGACCATTCCAATCCCATTCATTTAACTCACCTCCCTTCAATGTACCAACTCATTCGACAAATACTTCAGCTAATTTAGCTGCTTTTTCAGGATTCATGCCCTCTAGAACATGACCCCGGACATCATTCGACATTTCTGATAAGATTTTAATTGCTGTGTCATCTGCCAATTGTTCAAAAATCGCTGCTGCTTGTGATTTGTCCATCTTTTTGAACGAAGCAGCCATATTTTTGTATTTTTGTTTTCTTTGTTCTTCTTCAGCCTCCACATTTTCAATGGCTGTTAAATCATTTTTCTCCTTGTTCTCCAGTTTAAGGATCTCATCTTCTAATTGTTTAATTTGTCCTTCTAAATCATCTATCGTTTGGTTTAATGTTTCGATTTCTGATGTTTGTTCGGCAGCTTTAGATTCTGACTTTTCTACTTTTTCTTCCAAATCTTGTTCTTCTGTTGTTGTTACAAATGAGGAAATAACAGGAACATGACTGAGTTTATCTTTAGTCCATCCCGTAACATCGACCCCTGATAAACTTAAAATGAATAATGTCAAAGAAACAACCAACGTCAAAGGTATAACAATTGCAAATAAAAACCAGAGCACTGGATTTGTTTTATTTTCCGTTTGTCTGTTTGACATGTTATACACCTAATCTTTTACTTAAATATTGTTGCATGGATATATCATCCATTGATAATTGCTCTTGTTTTTTTTCCTCTTGTCTTTGTTCTTCGCGTCGCATATCAATAATGGTCTCAAACTTTTTCACTTCGATATGGGATTGTGATAATTTATATTGACTCGATTCCATCTGTGTTCGTGCTTCACTTACACGCGCTTGGAGTTCAATAATTTGTTGTTTCAAGCTTTCAATATAATCCTGTTGCTCTCTTAAACGATCGATTGTTATTTTTTGTAGAGAATTTGTATAGAATACTTCCATATCTTCTTTCTTTTTTAGGATTTTGTACAGTTTTGTTGCTACCATTTCAAATGTTTGGGTAGATGCTTGATGGGCAATCTCGGCATCTCGCCTTTCTTTTTCACGCACACTTAAAAGCTTCGTAAACACATTTATATCAGTCATTGGTCCATCCCTCCCTGAAGTAGTGATTTCAACAACTCAATGGAGCGTTCAATTGATTCGTACTCTAAAATATCTTGATTTAAAAATTGTCTAATTTTAGGATAGTAATGGATTGCTTTGTCAATGTCATAGTCTGTTCCCCTTTTATATGCCCCTATTTGAATAAGTTCACTATTGTCTTCATAAGTGGCTAACAATGATCGGACAGCTTGTGCCGCTTGTAAATGATCAGGTTCCGTAATTTTATTCATTACCCTACTAATGGATTTCAAAATATTAAGGGCGGGAAAATGTCCTTTTTCAGCTAACTTACGATCTAATATAAAGTGACCATCTAAAATCCCCCGTACCGTATCCGCAATAGGCTCGTTCATATCATCACCATCTACGAGCACTGTGTAAAAAGCGGTTATCGTTCCGGTATCACTCGTTCCCGTACGTTCTAACAGCTTGGGTAATGTGGCGAAAACGGACGGTGTGTAGCCTTTCGTTGTGGGGGGCTCTCCTGTCGCAAGTCCAATTTCACGTTGAGCCATCGCAACCCGTGTGACCGAATCCATCATTAAATTGACTTGATAACCAAGCTCTCTAAAATATTCACTAATCGCTGTTGCCGTATAAGCGCCTTTAATGCGCATCAACGCGGGTTGATCTGATGTTGCTACAACCACAATGGATCTTTCTAAACCATGTTCTCCTAAATCCGACTCCAAAAACTCTCTAACTTCACGGCCTCGTTCACCTATAAGACCTATCACATTAATGTCTGCACTACTATTTCGTGCAATCATGCCGAGTAATGTACTCTTTCCAACGCCACTCCCAGCAAAGATACCAATTCGTTGTCCTTGTCCAACAGTGAGCATAGCATCAATGGCTTTAATACCAACTTGAAACGGTTCGAAAATGCGTTGTCTTGTCATTGGATTTGGTGGTGGCCGTTCTGTTAAATAGTCCCTTAATCCGCTTGGAAGCTCCGACTGATCCAATCGATGACCTAATGGGTCGATGACTTTTCCAATCAACCCTGTCCCCATCTTAATTGTGAGTGGTTTACCTGTTGCTTCAACAAGACATCCTGGTCCAATTTCTGTTAATTCCGTATACGGCATTAAAATTATTTTTTCTTTATTGAATCCAACAACTTCTGCTAGGATAGGTGATTCATTTGAGTTTGTCGTATGTATATAACATACTTCTCCTATATTTGCCGCAGGTCCTTGTGACTCAATCATCAAACCAATGACTTGTAAAACCTTTCCATAACGCTTATAAGTATCAGCTTGATCAATAGCATTTAAATAAATCTCCATATTCATGACTGATGCTCCATTGCAATGTTTTGTAGTACATCGTGAATTTGGCCCAATTGGGTGTCAATACCTGCATCTATTTGTCCAAAGGGGTGTTCAATTCGACAATCTGATTCTGTTACGTCTTGATCTACATAGATTGAAATGTCGCAATCGCCATCTACAGCATGTTCGAGTTCTTTCTTTTGCTGTAGTAAGGTGTTGTAGTGATTCGGGTGTACATAAATGGCAATTGAGGGTTGTGCTTTAAGATCTTTAATAGCTGTTTTGACAATCTGTAACATCACATTTCTGTCTTGCTCAATCGCTTGATGAATAATTTTGTTCGCCGTATATGTTGCAAGTTCAATGATTTTATTTTCGCTCTGACCAACCGTTTCATGATAGTCTTTTGTTGCAGATTGGATGATATCATTTGCCTTTTTTATAGCAGTTGCATATTGTGCCAAGCTTTGTTTTTCGCCCGCAACAAACCCAGCTTCATGACCTGCTTGTTGCGCTTGTTCTGTGAGCTGCTTTTTTTCAGTATCCCAACTTAATCTTTCATTTCTAATCGCAGTTTGGACTTCTTTTAGCAATGTTTCTTTTTGTTGTTCTAATGTCGACAATTCTTCTTGCATTTGGGAGATTGACCGTTCTAAGTTTTCTTTTTGTTCATCAGGTGGTACACTTGTTTTTCTTTCTTTCATTTGGCGTTTAATATATTCATAGGGTTTTATTTCAATACGTTTCGATTTTTCTTGGTCATAACCGCTCATATGCATGTTAGACAATGATATCGTCACTCCCACCACGGGCAATAATAATTTCACCAATTTCTTCTAAACGACGAATAATTGATACGATTCGCATTTGTGCTTCTTCAACGTCGCGTAATCGCACAGGCCCCATATACTCCATTTCTTCCTTTAAAGTTTCTGACATACGTTGTGACATGTTTTTAAAGACAACCTCTTTGACTTCATCACTAGAAACTTTAAGAGAGAGACGCAAATCTTCTTGATCTACATCACGGATGACACGTTGAATCGCGCGGTTATCAAGGATGACGATGTCTTCAAATACAAACATCCGTTTTTTAATTTCATCTGCCAACTCTGGATCCTGAACTTCAAGGGTGTCTAAAATTGTTCGCTCAGTACTCCGATCAACACTATTTAATACCTCAACAACAGACTCTAAACCACCCGTTTGTGTGTAATCATCCGTTAAAGATGTCGAAATGTTTTTCTCTAATACCTGCTCAACTTGGCTAATAATATCTGGCGATGTTGAATCCATTGTTGCAATTCGTTTGGCGACATCTGCTTGAGCATTCTCTGGTAATGCAGATAAAATTTGACCGGCTTGCTCTGGGTCGAGATATGACAGCACGAGTGCAATTGTTTGTGGATGCTCACCTTGAATAAAATTCAACACCTGATTTGGATCTGCTTTTCTAGCAAAGTCAAATGGTCGCACTTGCAGTGATGATGTTAAGCGATTAATGATATTCGCTGCTTCCTGTTCTCCAAATGCTCTCTCTAGGACTGACTTAGCGTAGCCAACTCCTCCTTGGGAAATATAATCTTGCGCTAAAGCAATCTGATGAAACTGCTCCATAACATCTTCTTTAAGATCAGATTCAACCTTTTGAACAGACGATATTTCTAAACTTAACTTTTCGATTTCCTCCTCAGATAAATGTTTATACACCTGTGCCGACACATCAGGACCTAAGGAAATTAGAAGGATGGCAGCTTTTTGCCTGCCTGTAAGTGCATGTTTGTTTCTGACCATCATGATCTCCTCCTAATCATCTACAATCCAACTTCTAAGCAATTTCGCAAAGTCTTCTGGTTTATTTGTTGCCATCTTTTCTAATTGTTTTTTACGAGTGGCCGACTTTGTCTCTGGTTCATCCGGAATATTTGACACATTTTCTTCGGCACTAAAGGCAACTTCCCCGGCGATATCCGTTTCAGGTTCTCGACGACTGCGAAATAATAAGACACATAATATAACAATAACGAGTATTAGAGCAGCACCTGCCACGTACATCCAAACTGGAATAGCTGGTGTACTTGTCCCTACTGGAAGTGTTTGAGTTTCTGTAAACTCCTGAAAAACTATGGATACTTTATCTTGTGGATTAATTTCTCCATATGTTTTATCAATTGATGTGCTGATAACAGATTCAAGAATAGAATTAATCCCATCTTCAACAGACGTTCTTTCCGCTGCCGACAAATATTGAATATCTTCTCCTTGGCCATCTTTGATTTCATTTACCGCAACTTGCACACCAAGGTCTCTAACTTTATACGGACTTTCTACAATATCCTTGTAAATATGGTTGTATTCATTATTAATTGTTTCCTTTACGAGTTCATAATCACCATCGCCGTCATCTGCAACAGCTTGATATCCAGGGATGTCTCCTTCACCATTTTCCTCTAAGTCGACACCATCAGCACTTCCTGTATATGTTTCATGAATGGTTTCAACACTAATTGGTAAACCTTCCATATTGTCTATGTCAACAGGATCAACCAATTCTTCGACTCTATTTTCCTTTTGAAAATCTATGTCCGCAGTAACTGAGACGATAACACTATCCATGCCAATCATTGCGCCGAGCATCTGTTGAAGTCTCTGTTCAATATCACCTTCAATGTCCTTTTTTACGGTTTGTTGAAATGTATATTGATCCTGCGTATCGTCTGTAGCCAAATCACTATCGTACGTTTCATAAAACTGGTTCATAATATGAATGTTTTCTTTTGGTAAATTCGGAATCGCTTTTGATACTAAATGGTAAAGAGATTCAATTTGATTCCCTTTAAATTCATAGCCGATCTGTGTATCCAAAACGATTGATGCAGAAGCTTGCTCTGTTGAATCACTTACAAACACAGATTCCTGTGGCAAGGTAATCATGACGTCAGCATCAGATATGCCATCAATATTTTTAATTAAGTTTGCCAACTCTGTCTGCATGGCACCCAACTTAATCATGTTGAACTCATTATCTGTAATACCCCATGATGCATTTTCACTAAAAAAAGAATAATCGATATTGCCACTTGAAGGAATACCTTCACCAGCAAAATCAACTAAAAGTGTGTCGGATTGTTTTTCAGGTACTTTAATCGTTGTACCCCCATCAGATAGTTCATACGGGATATTGCGCGTATCAAGTTCAGTTTTGATTTGTCCAGCTTCATTCAAAGAGAGATTACTATAGAGTGGTACATATTTCGTCTTATTTAACAGCGATATTCCTAGAATAATAATAAGTGCACAAGAACCAATAAGCACATTTCTTTGCGCTTTTGTCCGTTTGTTCCACTTTGCTTTTATTTTCTCAATGTATGTGTTCATATTTTCCTTCATATACTTCCCACCAGATTCCAACTAAATAATAGAATATCTACTGACTACAATGTGACACAGGTCACAATAGTGATTTGATCACAACATGCCGATGCACCATGTGAACGACTCATATTTTAAATTTGCATCCGCATGACTTCATTGTATGCGTCGATCACTTTACGTTGTACCTGAACCGTCGTTTCAACAGTAATAGAAGCCTTTTGCGCAGCAATCATGACTTCATGTAAGTCATCTATTTCTCCCTTAGCCAACGCCTCAGTTTTAAATTCTGATTCCGTTTGAACATCATTCATATTTTCAATTGTCTCTTTCAGTGTATTTGCAAAGTCTGCTTGGGCTTTTTCTGGTGTTTGAGCTGTTTCCTCTAAACGACTTAACGGCGATACAGTTGAGATGTTACTTAAGCTTAATGGCATCTGATTCCCTCCTATTTACCTATTTCTAGTGCTTTCATAAGTATACTTTTAGTCGCATTGAGTGACGTGATATTTGCTTCATAGGATCTTGTTGCACCCATTAAATCGACAGTTTCTTTTAGTGGATCAACATTTGGTAGTTGGACATATCCATTCTCATCTGCATCAGGATGTGTCGGATCGAATTCGAGTTTAAACGGCTCCTGATCCTCTACAATGCGTGAGACTTTCAAACCAGAACTCTCATGATTACTGTTTTGCGATGCTTTATGTAAGAATGATTGGAAATCTTTTGAATCCTCTTGAAATACAGTCATCTTCCTTCGATATGGTTCAAATTCTCCCGTTTCATTGATTCGCCCACGTGTCGTGTCAGTATTGGCAATATTTGAAGAAATGACGTCCATGCGTAATCTTTGAGCAGTGAGTGCACTTGCACTTGAATTAAAAGCATTAAAAATAGACATTTACTAATTGCCACCCCTTAATACGGTTTGAATGTTACCAAACTCGCCATTCAATCTATCAACTAAAGATTGATAGTATATTTGATTTTTAGCTAACTCGGACATTTCTAAATCGACATCCACATTGTTACCATTGTGATTATAAGTTGTATTACTTTTTGAAGATACTTGGAACTTTTGGTTCATATTTTTCCCGAAGGTATAATGTTTTGGGTGTGTTCGGTTCGTTCCAATTGCCTTTTCAACTTCATCATTTAGAACATTTTCAAAAGTCACATTTTTCGCTTTATAATTTGGGGTATCGACATTCGCTATATTGCTTGCAATGGTACGGTTTTTAGCTGATGAAAAATCCAAAGACTTTTCCAACGCTCCTATTGTTTCATTGAATAATTTCACCACAATCCTCCTATCTTCACACACATCCATTTGAATAATTGGTCACTTTACTTATTACCTCCATATTGTAAGTTATTTTTGAGACAATGTCCACCAATATTCTACATTTTTACCTTTTTTATCTAATAGTAGGTTTTTACTCCTAGTAACAAGTGTTCATTATCAAGTGTTTTGTTTCTAAAATGTGATATTTTTTAATATACTTTTAATAAACTCTTAGATATTTTAATGGTTGTTAATAAAAATTAATTTAAAACAATCCTTTTAACCTATAAAAATTAATGCATGAACAAAACTATATTACCACTATGTTCATAGTGGTAACTTCTCTAAATAATTACTTCAAACTGACTTCAGAGTATAAGTGCCCATAAAAATAAAGGGATCTAGTTCTATACAACTAGATCCCTTTATAATGATTTTTAAAAATAACCTGTGATTTATCTTGAACGTAATTTATCTAATTCTTTTAGGAACTTATCATTTAAAACTTTAATATATGTTCCTTTCATTCCGAGAGAACGTGATTCGATTACACCGGCGCTTTCCAACTTTCTAAGTGCATTAACGATAACCGAACGGGTAATACCGACTCTGTCAGCAATTTTACTTGCAACAAGTAGGCCTTCATTGCCATCCAACTCTTCAAATATATGATCAATGGCTTCTAACTCACTATACGATAAGGAACTAATCGCCATTTGAACAACCGCTTTACTGCGTGCTTCTTTTTCAACTTCAGCTGTTTTCTCTTGCAAAATTTCCATTCCAACAACGGTTGCACCATATTCAGCTAGCAGTAAATCATCAGAGTTAAAACGGTCTGTCAGACGACCAAGAATGAGTGTTCCGAGACGCTCCCCACCACCAATAATTGGTACGATTGTTGTAAGTGCATTTTTAAACAAGTCCCGGTTCTCAACCGGAAACACAGTGTAAATGCTATCGATGTCCAGGTTAGCAGTCGTTTCAAAAATATTGAAAAGACCTTGTGTATATTCATCTGGAAATTGTCTGTCCTCTAACATGCCTTTCATACGCTCATTTTCTATTTCCTGATTAATGGCATATCCAATGAGTTTACCTTTACGACTTAGAATAAACACATTGCCTTTAATGATTTCTGAAAGCGTTGAAGACATTTCATTAAAGTTCACTTTTTTCCCTGCAGATTTTTGCAACATTGCATTCACTTTTCTGGCTCGATTTAATAATTCCATAATGCGTAATCCTCCATTTTTTATAAGATAAATTGACTTAAGTCTCTATTCTTAGCTATTTCGGCTAATTTTTCATTCACATAGTTTTCTGTGATTTCAATCCGGCCCATACTAATTTCTGGGGCTTCAAAAGATAAATCTTCTAACAATTTTTCTAATATGGTGTGAAGTCTTCTGGCACCAATATTATCGGTTTCTTGATTAACTTGTTGGGCAATCTCAGCAATTTTTTCAATGGCTTCATCTTTAAAGACAACATCGATACCTTCTGTTTTTAACAATGATTTATATTGTTTTAACAAAGCATTCGATGGTTCATTTAAAATACGTCTGAAATCTCCCGCTGTTAGCTTATCTAACTCTACGCGAATTGGGAATCGCCCTTGCAGTTCTGGGATCAAATCTGATGGTTTTGCCGTGTGAAAAGCACCTGCGGCTATAAATAACATATGGTCCGTTTTGACAGGGCCGTGTTTCGTTACAATCGTTGATCCTTCTACAATTGGAAGTACATCGCGCTGAACACCTTCTCTTGAGACGTCAGCACTATTTTGTTGCTTACCGGCAACTTTGTCAATTTCATCGATGAAAATGATTCCAGACTCTTCAGCTCGCGCTATCGCATCTTGTGCCACTTCATCCATATCTATCAGTTTTTGTGCTTCTTGCTGTGTGATGATCTTTCTCGCTTCTGATACTGGCAATCGGCGTTGGGTACTCTTCTTTGGCATTAACTTACCAAATGCATCTTGCATATTCATACCCATTTGTTCCATTCCTGAACCTTGCAGCATATCAAACATGGATGGCGTAGATTCTTCGATCTCCACCGTCACCATACGATCTTCCAGTTCGCCCAATGAAAGTTGATGCTCGATTCGTTTGCGTTTGTTTTTAATGTCATCACTTTCAGACTGTTCCTGGTCTTCCTCTTCCTCCTCTTGATTGGGAAAAAGCATTTCCAATGGATTTCTCATACTAGATTGCTTTTTCTCTTCTGGCACAAGCAATTTAACGAGTTTTTTATGTGCAGACTCAGATGCTTTCTCTTTGACTTCTTCCATTTTTTCTTCCTTGACCATGCGAACTGACATTTCCACTAGATCTCTTACCATTGACTCAACATCACGTCCAACATACCCAACTTCAGTAAACTTTGTTGCTTCCACTTTTATAAAAGGGGCTTTTACTAAAAAAGCAAGTCTGCGCGCTATTTCTGTTTTACCAACACCCGTCGGCCCAATCATAAGGATGTTTTTAGGTACAATTTCATCTTTAATTGCATCATCCAATTGTGCACGACGATATCGATTTCTTAAAGCCACTGCAACTGATTTCTTGGCGCTATTCTGGCCAATAATATATTGATCTAGCTGATCCACAATTTGTTTAGGTGTTAAACTTTTAACCATATGTTCTACCAGCCTCCTTATTCCAGTACTTCCAAAGTAATTTGATCGTTTGTAAAGACACATATGTCTCCAGCAATTTCTAAAGCAGAACGGGCAATTTGTTCCGCGGTTAGTGATGTTGCATGTTTAAGCAGTGCACGACCAGCACTTAACGCATAATTACCACCAGAACCAATTGCCAATATGCCATCATCAGGTTCAATGACTTCACCGGTTCCGGAGACGAGTAACATATGATCTTTGTTCATCACGATAAGCATCGCTTGTAATTGACGTAATACTTTATCACTGCGCCATTCCTTTGCCAACTCAACAGCAGCTCTCATTAAGTTGCCATCATATGTTTCCAGTTTGCCCTCAAACTTTTCAAATAATGTAAAAGCATCTGCAACTGAACCAGCAAAGCCTGCTAACACCTTACCCTGAAAAAGCCTTCTCACTTTCTTGGCTTTGTGTTTCATAATTACAGATTCACCTAAAGTAACTTGCCCATCACCACTCATCGCACACTGACCCTTATGCTGGACAGCAAATATTGTCGTGGCGTGCATTGCGTTTGTCATATGTAACACCTCACCTTTCATTACGTATCATCAGTTTTTGCTCTTGGGTGGCTATTCATATATACATTTTTTAAGTAATCTTTTGTCACATGTGTATATATTTGTGTTGAAGACAAATTTTCATGACCTAATAATTCTTGTACAGTCCTCATATCAGCACCTTCGTTTAACAAATGAGTTGCAAACGTATGTCTTAATTTATGAGGGTGTACATGTACTGTTAGCGCTGCTCTCTCAACCATTTTTTTAAGTATAAAGCGTATGCCTTTTGTCGTCAGTGGTTCGCCACGCGCGTTTAAAAATAAAGTTTGTGTTCTCTGTTGATTTTTTAACAGCTTTTTTCTCCCATCATTTATGTACATTTGCAGGGCATCTTCCGCAAATTGACCAAATAAAACATAACGTTCTTTTCGGCCTTTCCCCATAATAAACATAGAACCAATTAAAAAGTTAATATCATCTATTGCTAATGATTGACATTCACTTACCCGTATACCTGTTCCGTATAGCACCTCAATAATGGCTTGATCCCTTTGCCCAAGTGGCGTTGATAAGTCATTTGCACTAAACAACTTCTCCAATTCCTCTTCATATAAAAATCCAGGAATCGGTTTATCAGCCCGAGGTAAAGTGATCGACATAAATGGATTATTGTGTACCACATGCTCTCTTTCTAAAAACTTAAAGTAACTTTTCAAACATGAAATCGTTCTGGATACTGATCTTCGGCTCAACTTTCGATCATATAATGTCGTCAAAAAAAACCGCACAACACGTTGATCAATATCATGGCTAGACTGTATACCTTCTTGTTGTAAAAATTGGTGAAACAATTTTAAATCACTTTGATAATATTGTACCGTATAAGGTGATGCATTTTTCTCAATTTGCAAATATTCAATAAACAGTTGGCAGTTTTTGACATAGGTATTCACATGCTCACCTCAATCTAAATAACCAGTAAATCATATCATATCCCAATGTGACTTGCAATAATCTTCACGAAATTGTAATAAAATTCAGAATAACTATACTTTTGTCTGTATTATAACACAGTCAGCCAGATTAGTTGAATTCATTTCATTGATATCTGCTACCAATGAAACATAATAACGTTTTATAATAGAATAGTCAATAAAATAAGGTTTTGACTTATTCAAATAATTCAAGGGAAGCGACCTTAGCTTTTGTTTTTTCCGTACCTAAATCATGAATCATTCGAAATATAGAAATCAAATGCGCATCGTAAGATTCACGTTCCGCATCCACCTTTTGTTCATTAAATGGAATCAGAATTGATTTTAATGATTCAATTGAATCATCCTTCATTTTATGAAATAAAATCTCAATTTCTTTAACCTCATCAGGTGTTGCGATAATTTCAAATTCAATGCCATCATCTATCAAGATTTCTCTTACTTCCATTGCATCTATATCAACAACATAATACTTTCTTTCATTCACTGTGAAAACCTCCTTTGTTATTTAGATATAACCTTTATCATGATGGTTAAAACATTTGTCGAAAAATGACGATAAATACTGGTATTTAGATGGCTCATAAAGTGAATTTTCATTCAGTGGGAATTTTCCGGCCGTTAATGCGCGAAAAAAACACTCGATATATCAAAGTGACATTGTCTACTTTGATATCGAGTGTTTAGTGTGACATATTATAGAATTAATGGGTCACTGTTCCATATACTTTGACATGTTTCAAAAAATATATTTACACTTCTTGAGTTTAGTTTTTTGTTTTTTCAACATGGTCACAGTCGATACAACGAATGGTTGTTTCTTTTTTCGTTTTCTTCTCGACCTGTAATCCCCCACATTTAGGACATTTTTCAGCAATGGGCTTATCCCAGGATACGAAATCGCACGCTGGATATGTGTCACAACCATAGAAAATGCGGCGTTTTTTAGATCGCCTTTCGACTATATTGCCTTTTTTACATTTCGGACATTTGACACCAACTTTTTTCAGTATTGGTTTCGTATTGCGACAATCAGGAAAATTGGAACATGCTAAAAACTTACCAAATCGACCCATTTTATAAACCATTTCATGGCCGCATTTTTCACAATCAATTCCCGCGGGTTCATCTTTAATTTCCATTTCCTCAATTTCATCTTCGGCTTTTTCTAAACGCTTATGGAAGTCTTGATAAAATTCATCAATAACCTTTACCCACTGGATTTTGCCTTCTTCAATACTATCTAAGCTATCTTCCATTTTTACAGTGAAATCAACATCGATAATTTCAGGAAAGTACTCTTGTAACATATCAATGACAATTTCACCAATTTCAGTTGGATGAAATCGTTTTTCCTCAATTTTTACATAACCACGGCGTTGAATTGTGTCCAAAGTAGGTGCATATGTCGATGGTCGACCAATACCTTCTTTTTCCATTGTGGCGACAAGTCGTGCTTCTGTATATCGCGGTGGCGGTTGTGTGAAATGTTGATTTGGTTTAATATCTTTTGCTTCAACAACCATGCCTTCTTCAAGATCTGGTAAAAATGTTTCCTTTTCTTTCTTCTTCTCATCTGTCCCTTCAATGTAAACGGACATAAACCCTTTAAATTTAATCTTCGAACCTGTTGCTCTGAACTCAACACCGTTATTTAATAAGTGCACAGTCATCGTATCCATAATAGCTGGTGCCATTTGACTCGCTAAAAAGCGATCATAAATAAGTTTGTACAAACGATATTGATCATTTGATAAATTGCCTTTTAATGATTGCGGACTTCTAAAAGTAGAAGTTGGGCGAACAGCCTCATGCGCATCTTGTGCACCTGAACTATTGCTTGGCTTTTTTAACTTGCCGACATATGCTTGACCATAATGTTCAGTAATATAAGTTTTAGCTTCATTTATTGCAGTGTTGGATACACGTGTTGAGTCTGTTCTCATATACGTAATTAAACCAGTTATCCCACCAGCTTTTTTACCTAAATCAATACCTTCATACAATTGTTGTGCGACCATCATGGTTTTCTTTGCACGGAAATTAAGTTTCCGTGCCGCGTCCTGTTGTAATGATGAAGTCGTAAAAGGTCTTGCTGGATTTCTTTTTCGTTCACGTTTGTTCACTTTATCAATTGTGAACTTCTTACCATCCAGTCTCTCTAAAACATTTTGAACATCCGCTTCAACAGCTAATGGTTGCTTTTTTCCATCAAAACCATAAAATTGCCCTTCAAACAGATCTTTGTCCTTTAAAAACTTGGATTCAATGGACCAGTATTCTTCTGGTTTGAAATTTTTAATTTCCTTTTCTCTATCGAGAATCATTTTTACAGCGACTGATTGAACCCGACCCGCACTTAAACCACGGCGGATTTTTTTCCAAAGTAATGGACTGATATTATAACCGACAAGTCGGTCTAAAATTCTTCGCGCCTGCTGAGCATCAACAAGATCGGAATCGATTGTTCGTGGACTTTTAAAGGATTCTTTAATAGCATCTTTTGTTATCTCATTAAATACAACGCGACATTTTGAGGTTTCATCAACTTTAAGTGCATATGCTAAATGCCAGGCAATGGCCTCACCTTCCCTATCGGGGTCAGCTGCTAGAT
>Ga0209487_1001015_pt1 | contig 24246 bp, 18 predicted proteins | sample Poulit2012_FD_187524 | JGI IMG/M metagenome (GOLD analysis project Ga0209487, IMG submission 187524) | Agricultural soil microbial communities from Georgia to study Nitrogen management - Poultry litter 2012 (SPAdes) (version 2) | ecosystem: Environmental > Terrestrial > Soil > Agricultural land...
CTTTTGCTGTTTTTCTGACAATTGAATACCTTTTTCCTGTAATTTTGAAACAAATTGAGCTGGATTCATTCCTATTTCCTCCCTATTAACTTGTTCTTGCAACATTACCTTGTTCAATATATACGAGCAATATAGAAACATCTGAAGGAGTCACTCCAGAAGTTCTTGATGCTTGCCCGACAGATAATGGTTTTACCTCTTTTAATTTTTCTCTTGCTTCTGTAGATAATCCGTTAATCGCATCATAATCAATATTTTTTGGTATCCTCTTTGTTTCTAAGTTTTTCATTCGTTCAACTTGTTCTTTCGCCTTTTTAATATAGCCTTCATATTTTACTTGAATTTCAACTTGTTCTTTAACTTCTTCTGAAAACAATGAACAAGCTCTCATCATTTGTTCAATCATTTCATAAGTTACTTCTGGACGTTTTAATAAATCCTTTGCTTTTTGAGCCTCTTTAATCGGGCTTGAATTTGCCTTCTTTAATATTTCATTAACATGTAGATCTGCTTTTATCGTAATTTTATTTAATCGCTCGCGTTCTCGTTTAATTTGTTCTTTTTTCTCAACAAATTTTTTATATCTTTCTTCTGAAATTAATCCTAATTGATAACCATGTTCTGTTAAGCGTAAATCTGCATTATCGTGTCTTAATAATAAACGATATTCTGCTCGTGATGTTAAAAGACGATACGGTTCCCGGGTTCCCTTTGTCACTAAATCATCAATTAAGACACCGATATATGCTTCAGAACGATCAAGAACGAAGGGTTCTTTTCCTAATACTTTTGCTGCTGCATTAATTCCCGCAATAATTCCTTGTCCTGCCGCTTCTTCGTATCCTGATGTTCCATTGATTTGCCCAGCTGTAAATAGTCCCTCGATACGCTTCGTTTCAAGGGTTGGCCAAAGTTGGGTTGGAATAATCGAATCATATTCAATCGCATATCCAGGTCGCATAATTTCTGCGTTTTCTAAACCATCAATAGATTTAATGACATCATCTTGGATCCATTCAGGCAAGGAAATCGATAATCCTTGCACATATACTTCCTCTGTGTCCCAGCCTTCTGGCTCTAAAAAGACTTGGTGTCTCGGCTTATCATTGAACCGAACGACCTTATCTTCTATCGAAGGACAATATCTTGGCCCTGAACCTGGCACTGCTCCTGAATACATCGCTGATAAATGTAAATGATCATTAATAATTTCATGAGTTTTTTCATTTGTATGGGTTAACCAACAAGAAACTTGTTCAGAAATAAACTCTGTCGTTTCATAGGAAAATCCTTTATGATCTTTATCTCCCGGCTGTTCGATCGTTTTTGAATAATCAATGGAACGATTATGAACCCTTGGCGGAGTTCCTGTACTAAATCTAGTCAATTCAAAGCCTAATTCCTCAAGGTTTTCGGATAATTTAATGGACGGTCTTTGATTATTTGGACCACTTTCATATTCTAAATTACCGATTAACACCTTCCCACGCATAAAGGTTCCTGTTGTAATGACAATGGAATCAGCGTAATAAGCCATTTTCGTTTCGGTGATAACGCCTTTACAAATATCATTTTCAATGATTAGATCAGTTACTTTTGATTGTAATACCGTTAAGTTTTCTTGCTCTTCTAATACACGTTTCATTTCCTTAACGTATAAAGCTTTATCTGCCTGAGCACGTAACGCTTGGACGGCTGGCCCCTTTGCTGTATTTAACATGCGCATTTGAATGTATGTTTTATCAATTACTTTCCCCATCACACCACCAAGAGCATCAATTTCTCTAACAACGATACCCTTCGCTGGTCCACCTAAAGATGGGTTACAAGGCATATAAGCGATCATATCTAAGTTAAGTGTAAGCATTAACGTTTTTGCTCCCATCTTTGCAGCGGCCATTCCTGCTTCAACACCAGCATGACCCGCCCCTACGACGATGACATCATATTTACCTCCATCATGTAACATATTTTTCATTCCTTTCTACTCGCTATTTACCTAAACAAAACTGGGAAAATAATTGATCGATTAACGCTTCACTTGCCGTATCTCCAACAATTTCCCCGAGTAACTCCCACGTTCTTGTAATATCAATTTGAACGATATCGATAGGGATGTTCATTTGAAGAGCTTCCATTGCATCTTCTAAAGCCTTTTTTGCTTCTTTTAATAACTGAATATGGCGAGCATTTGATACGTACGTAAAATCTCCAGTATCAACTTCCCCGGCATAAAACAATTCAGCAATTGATTCTTCTAACTCATCAATTCCTTCATCTTCTAAAATAGACATCGGTATAATTGGACGTCCGTTCGCAAGTTCCTCTACTCTTTCCATATCTATTCGCCTTGGGAGATCGGTTTTATTTAAAATAATAATCGTTTGCAAATCACCTATCGCTTCAAATAACTGTTCATCATCTTCAGACAACGGTTCACTATAATTTAACACGAATAATAGTAAATCAGATTCCCGTAACACTTGGTGAGCCCGTTCAACACCTATTCGTTCAACGATATCCTCTGTTTCACGAATTCCCGCTGTATCAATTAAACGAAGGGGAACACCACGAACATTTACATATTCTTCTATCGTATCCCGGGTCGTCCCTGGAATTTCAGTAACAATAGCTTTCGTTTCTTGAACGAATGTATTCATGAGGGAAGATTTTCCTACATTCGGTCGTCCAATGATTCCTGTTTGAATCCCTTCTCGTAAAATTTTACCTTGCCTGGATACTTGTAAGAGTCGTTCGATTTCTTGATGGACTTCTTTTGTTTTTGTTTCCATCATTTCATGAGTCATTTCTTCGACATCATCGTATTCTGGATAATCGATGTTTACTTCTACATGAGCGACAGTTTCAATTAATTCGTCCCGTAATTTTTGAATTAATGTTGAAAGTCGTCCATCGATTTGTCCAGCAGCAACAGACATCGCTTTATCTGTCTTCGCTCGAATAATATCCATTACCCCTTCTGCTTGGGATAAATCAATTCGGCCATTTAAAAAAGCGCGCTTCGTAAATTCACCAGGTTCTGCTAATCGCGCGCCACATTCAAGTAATAGTTCTAACACTCGGTTCACTGCGACCATTCCACCATGACAATTAATTTCTACGATGTCTTCTCTCGTATATGTTTTCGGTGTTCTCATAACCGTAGTCATTACTTCATCGACTAATTCCTTTGAATCCGGTTCAAAAATCCGTCCGTAATGAATTGTGTGAGAATCAACTTCAAATAAATTAGGCCCTTTAAAAATTTTTGCAGCAATAGAAATTGCCTCTGGGCCACTTAGCCGAACAATACCGATCGCACCTTCACCAATCGGTGTAGATATGGCAGCAATTGTATCTCCTTTCACGTTTGTTCACCTCCAAAATAATGAAATATCTATTAAAACGTATGAATAATCATGGTTATTCCTAATGGTATAGAATAACATAAAATGAAGGGACTATCCATATAACAAGATTCATCTTATGTTTTTCCAAATTAATTCATAACATGTATGATAAAAATTTCCGAATCAAAAGCCCCTTAAGTTTTTACTTAGGGGCTCAAATATTACGAATATCATGTTAAATTTATTAAGGTTCAATGACTAAATATCGATGGGGCTCTTCGCCTTCTGAATATGTTTTTACTTCATCATTGTTTTGTAATTCAGTATGGATAATTTTGCGCTCAAAAGCTGGCATTGGTTCTAAAACGACCTTTTTATTTATCCGTATTGCACGATTAGCAAGACGACCAGCTAATTTTCTTAATGTTTCCTCACGTCGAGAGCGATATCCTTCTGCATCAAGCATCACTCGATAATATTCATCGCTTTTTTTATTGATTGCCAATTGAACTAAGTATTGGAGTGCATTTAATGTTTGTCCTCGTTTTCCAATAATAAGAGCTATTTTTTCTCCAGATAGTTCAAACAAAATGTTATTATCTTCAACAGTTGTTTCTACACTTATGGAAACACCCATATTTTTAGCAACTTCTTCGATAAATGCTTCTGTTTCTTCTATCGGATCTTCTTTTATGGATACATTCACAACCGCAAGTTTTGAACCAAACAATCCTAGAATACCACGTTTTCCTTCATCAATAACAGTTACCTCTACTTGGTCTCTTGTTGTTTGTAATTGCTCTAAAGCTGATTCGACCGCTTCTTCTACTGTTTGTCCACTAGCAGTTATTTGTCTCACTACTTTTCGCCTCCAGTTTTCGCTTGTTCCATCATTGGCTTTCTGACAAATATTGTTTGAGCAACCATAAACAAGTTACCAACTACCCAGTATAATCCTAAAGCAGACGGTAAAATAAACGTAATAACTGTAAGCATAATCGGCATCATATACATCATCATTTGCATTTGCGGATTTTGTTGTCCTTGTTGCATGTCAGCCATCATTAATCGTTGTTGTAAAAACGTTGCTCCACCGACAATAATTGGTAAAATGTAAATTGGGTCGGGTGAACCTAATTGCAACCATAAGAAGCTACCTTGTTTAATTGCTTCGGTCCGCATAATCGCTTGGTACATCGCAATTAAAATCGGCATTTGTACTAAAATGGGTAAACATCCAGCAAGCGGGTTTGCTCCATGTTTTTGGAAAAGAGCCATCGTTTCTTGTTGTAATTTCTGTTGTGTATTCGCATCTTTTGAACTATATTTCTTTTGAAGTTCTTGTAATTCAGGTTGGATTTTTTGCATGGCAATTGAACTTCTAATTTGCTTGACGTTTAATGGTAAAAGTAATAAACGAATGATTAATGTCACAATAACAATAGCTAATCCATAGTTGCTGACGAGTTCAGCAAAAAATGTAATTAATTGAGACATCGGATAAACAAAATACTTACTCCAAAAGCCAGTACTTTCTGCTGTAATCGGTTCATCTAAAGAGCTACAGCCTGATAAAAATAAAATTAGACCAATTAATAAGCCTATAATGATATATTTACTTCGACTACTCATTCGACTACTCAAAAGTTTTCCTCCTAACTAGACAGACCAAATCTTACATATATTAATAGTAAATAATTACAATATAATTAGCAACTAATCATTATGCTTAAATAACTTTTTTCTTTTTAATAGGTGAATTAAGCTTTTTCTTATGTCATGATAATTCATATCTTTTGTCGGTTGTCTAGCAATAATGACGATATCGAATGTCGGTTTAATGTCTTCTCGTAATGAACGAAAACTTTCCCGTAAATACCTTTTGATCCGATTTCTCGTCACTGCATTTCCTATTTTCGTACCTACAGAAAGTCCAATGCGGAAGTGTTTCTGCTTACGTTTTTCTAAGTAATAAATAACGAGCTGTCGATTAGCAAAGGATTCTCCTCTTTTAAAAACTTCCTGGAACTCTTTATTATTTTTAATACGGTACATCTTCTTCATGTCATCACCTAAGCAAAAGCAAAGCTATTCGCTATATTTTAAATTAAAATTATTAGTAAATAGGAAAAAAACCACTGATTTGTTTGTCAGTGGCTATACGGACAATCTTTTTCTTCCTTTTCGACGACGGCGTGCGAGAGTTCTTCTGCCGCTTTTTGTTCTCATACGCGCGCGGAATCCGTGTACACGTTTTCGTTTACGTCTTGATGGTTGATATGTTCTTTTCATTTTCCTACACCTCCAACGCGGATATAATCAGTAATAATAAACAGTCCAACTAATTATATAGATAGTTTACTTCTTTTGTCAACATATTAATGATTGAGTACACTTTTGTCTCTAAATGCATTGATATAAATATTCGATTAGTTTTGTCTAAGTTTATCTTCATAACGTAAAAAGGATTGTACTTGCAGATATTATAACACATCGTAGTAATTCAGGAAGGAAGCGGAAACTTACGTAGATTGATGTAAAATGTGTTCGTTCTTTTAATTTCTTCATTATATAAAAACTGTAATATGTATTTGCTGTAAATGATATTTTTCTCTCTGGATTTGATTTATTTCTGATCGAACAATGTTTTTCCGTTTAACAATAGCTATTACTTTACTATGTTCATAAATGTCTACGCCTAAACGTTTAGCGACTTTTGCTAACCATTAACTAATTTTACCGGAAGAAATAATGCACAAGGCCCATCATATATATACGCTAAATATGTCGGTGAATAGACAAGATTTCTCGTTGTTTGTTCATCTAGTCAAGACAAATCATCAAATCCTATATACCAAAAAAGTCTCCCATCCTTTGGTTCATTTTTTAAAATACGTACAATCATTTGATGAATATTATCCCCCTATCCTATTCACGGTTACTACTATGACTATCATACATCCCCTTATTTTATAATTATGTTTATTATTCTTAACATACATTCCCTTGTGGATACTTTTTTATAAGTGGACATTTTTATCCACACTGGTTATGAATATATATTTATCCTTAAAATTTTATTCAGACATTTATCGACAAATTACCCACAATATCCACGTTTGTGAATAGTTTTTGTCTACATGTTCCCTTTCTTGTGGATAACTGTCGAAGAACCTTTGCATATATTACTTTTCTCTGCTATTATATTGTTATTCTATCTGTGGATAAATTCTCCTCACTTAATAGTTATTCACATTGTGTGGATAACTTGTGGATATTTATAAACAACTTGTGAAAATTTTTCAAGGAATGTCTGTGGACAATGTGGATGAAATCCTTTAAGATATATAGTCCCTGTACATTTTTATTTTGTATACATATTAATCCTTGGGTTAGACATAGGAGCCTGTCAATCTTTCATCTAAATAACTTCTCATGAAAGATTACGAGAGGCTATTTTAAGCTTATTTTTCATCATCTTTAACGAACGGAAAGGTAGGAATCGGCATGGAAAATATTGAAGAGCTTTGGGCGGCTACACTTAATAATATCGAACAAAAAATTAGTAAACCGAGTTTTGACACTTGGCTGAAAAATACAGAAGCACGAACGATTGATGAAGAGACGATTATTATTGATGTTCCAAATGAATTTGCGCGGGACTGGCTTGAAGGACATTATACAAACCTTATTCGAGAAATTTTATACGATTTAACTGGAGCAGAATTAACTGTCAAATTTGTTATTCCTAATACAGAAGTTGTTGAACCACAAGAAAAGAAAGAAGTCAAAAAACAAACCCCACAAGTAACAGAAATCAGTCCTTCGACAATGCTAAACCCTAAATATACTTTTGAAACCTTTGTTATCGGTGCTGGAAATCGCTTTGCCCATGCAGCATCATTAGCTGTAGCCGAAGCCCCTGCTAAAGCTTATAATCCATTGTTTATTTATGGAGGTGTCGGTTTAGGAAAAACTCATTTAATGCATGCAATCGGCCATTACGTACAGGAAACAAATCCAGAAGCAAATGTTTTATATTTAACTTCTGAGAAATTTACGAATGAATTTATTAACGCAATAATGGACAATAAAGCGACTGATTTTAGAAATATTTATCGAAATGTTGATGTCCTTTTAGTCGATGATATTCAATTTTTAGCCGGAAAGGAACAAACCCAAGAAGAATTTTTCCATACATTTAATGCGTTACATGAAGATAATAAACAAATTATTATTTCAAGTGATCGACCACCAAAGGAAATTCCGACATTAGAAGATCGCTTACGTTCCCGTTTCGAATGGGGATTAATTACAGATATTACTCCTCCAGATTTAGAAACGAGAATCGCCATTTTATCAAAAAAGGCAAAAGCAGAAGGACTTGAAATTCCAAATGAAGTTATGCTTTACATAGCGAATCAAATTGATACAAACATTCGTGAATTAGAAGGTGCTTTAATCCGAGTTGTAGCATATTCATCCCTTGTTAATGCTGATATTGACACACCGCTTGCTGTTGAGGCTTTACGCGATATTATTCCGAACCATCAACCAAAGAAAATAACGGTTGCTGCGATTCAAAAGCTAGTCGCACAGGAATACGGCATTCAAATAGAAGATTTTGCAGCGCGAAAACGAACACATTCGATCGCCTTTCCAAGACAAATTGCTATGTATTTATCTAGAAAATTAACCGAACTCTCTTTACCAAAAATCGGTGAGGAATTTGGTGGAAGGGATCATACAACCGTCATGCACGCTTGTACAAAAATTGAAGAACTTTTAGAAGAAGATCCTGAATTTAAAAATACATTAAATTCTTTAGAAGAAAAATTAAAATCATCATAACTTGTGAATAGTGTGCACAACTTTTTAAAACCATTCACAGGTTATGCACATGTGTGTAACTCATATTTTCATAGTTCTAAAGGAGTTATCCACATACTCACAAGCCTTATTATTATGACTATTATATTTTATAATTAATATACATAGGAGGATGACCATGAAAATAACAATAGAGCGAACGAAACTGCTCGCTAGTATTCAAGATGTTAGCAAAGCGATTTCCTCACGAGCTGCCATTCCAATATTAACAGGAATGAAAATTGAAGCAAGAGCTGATGGTGTCACGTTAACTGGAAGTGATTCTGATATTTCTATTGAATCTTTTATTCCGACAGAAGAAGATGGAGTTATCCATATCGATGAGATTGAGGAAGGCGAAGTAGTTATTCAAGCACGGTATTTTGTCGATATTATCCGAAAACTACCAGAAACTACCGTATCCATAGAAGTTGATGAACAGTTAAACGTTCAGATAACCTCTGGACAAGCAGAGTTTAATTTAAATGGTCAAGATGCGGATGATTACCCACAATTACCAAAATTACAAGCGGATAATAGTTTTGAAATTCAAGCAGATTTATTAAAAGGAATGATCCGTCAAACAGTATTTGCTATATCTGCCATGGAAACACGTCCTATTTTAACAGGTGTTAATATTACGTTAGAAGACGGTAACTTAAATTTTACAGCGACAGATAGTCACCGTCTCGCCCAAAAACATATTCCATTATCTACAGCAGAACTTGAATTTTCAAATTTAGTCGTACCTGGTAAAAGTTTAAATGAACTTGATAAAATTTTAGATGATACTGATGAACTCGTTGAAATAAGTGCAACAGATAATTTAATTTTATTCCGAGCAAAAAATATTTACTTCTTATCGCGATTACTCGACGGGAATTATCCAGAAACATCTAGACTTATTCCGACCGAAAGTCAAACAACGATACACGTTAAGACAAATGAGTTACTTCATGCGATTGATCGTGCGTCACTACTTGCCACTGAACAACAAAATAATATCGTTAAGGTAACGACCGAAGATGATCATACGATTGAAATTACAAGTAATTCTCCAGAAATTGGACAAGTTTCTGAACAAGTTTACGTTAAATCTGTTGTAGGAGAAGCGCTAAATATATCTTTTAGTGCAAGGTATATGTTAGAAGCACTTCGAGCTGTAGAAAGTGATGAAGTAAAAATAAATTTCACCGGTGCGATGAGACCATTTATCATTACACCACCAGAAGATGATTCTGTTTTACAACTTATTTTACCGGTTCGAACATTTTAAATGAGAAAAAGCTACACATATAAACAAAAAAGGAATGCCATGTAAAATGCAAAGGACTTTTTCCATTCATTTACATGGAACATTCCTTTTTTGTTCTAAAAATAGTTTTTAATTATTCAAAAAGATACGTAGTAATAGCTAAAATGTTCAATTTAATCCGTTTTTAGGCGTTTCTACCGTTTTCCAAGGGTTATCCTTCATTTATGATGAAATCTTTAGTAAAATAGATATAACAGACTTTTAGCAAGATTAAACGTTTATGAAAGTTTAGGTGACATTTGTGAAAGAAGAAATTTCGATTAAGACAAAATTTATTACGCTAGGGCAATTTTTAAAATTTGCAAATGTTTTTGAATCCGGTGGTATAATTAAAGATTTTATCCAAAATGAAGGAGTTATCGTCAACGGAGAGCATGAGCACCGTCGTGGTAGAAAACTTTATCCAGGAGATGTAGTCGAAGTTGAACAAGTGAGCACTTTTATCGTAACAAGTGCTGATGGCTAAAAGAAATTTTAATCGTCAAATGAGGAGTTTCCATGCATATCGAACAATTACAATTAAAAAACTACCGGAATTATGAATATTTAGATATAACTTTCGATGACAAAATAAACGTCATTATCGGCGAAAATGCCCAAGGAAAAACGAATTTAATGGAAGCCATTTACGTACTCGCCTTTACACGCTCTTATCGAACGTCTAGGGAAAGAGAACTTATCAAGTGGCAGGAAGATTTTGCGAAAATTACAGGTCATATGATAAAGCGCAAGCGTCGTTTTCCCCTTGAAGTTTTAATGACGAGTAAAGGGAAACGGGTGAAACTAAACCATATTGAACAAGAAAGATTAAGTGATTTTATCGGGGCATTAAATGTCGTTATGTTCGCTCCGGAAGATTTAACACTCGTAAAAGGTCCACCTTCAACACGTAGACGATTTATCGATATGGAACTCGGTCAAATACAGCCGAGTTATATTTATCATCTAGGCCAATATCAAAAACTACTTAGACAGAGAAATCATTTATTAAAGCAAATTCGAAGAAACGAAATCCAAGATGAAACATTGTTACAAATTTTAACCGAACAATTAATTGAACATGCCTGTACACTACTAGAAAGACGATTTACCTTTATACATATGTTGCAAAAATGGGCCGAACCGATTCTTTCCGACATATCTCGACAGAAAGAACAACTCGAAATTGTTTATAATCCGACGATTGACGTTTCAAAGGAAGATAATAGGGAAAAAATAGAAAAGAGTTATTACGATAAATTTGCTGATATTCAAGCAAAAGAAATTGAACGCGGAACAACGTTAATCGGTCCCCACCGAGATGATATGACGTTTTTTGTGAATGAAAAAGATGTTCAAACATATGGTTCCCAGGGTCAACAACGAACAACCGCCCTATCTGTGAAACTTGCAGAACTTGAACTCATTCACCATGAAATCGGTGAGTATCCTGTTTTACTTCTTGATGATGTCTTAAGTGAATTAGATGATCAGCGTCAATCCCATTTATTAGATACGATTCAAGGAAAAGTCCAAACCTTTGTATCGACAACTAGTGTTGACGGTATCGATCATGAAATATTAGAAAAAGCTGAAATTTTTTACGTAAGCAATGGAACGATTTCTACTTAGGAGGAATCTAGTTTTGTTTATCCATATAGGTGATGATCACGTTATTCGTTCACGAGATATCGTGACGATTATTAACTTTGATATGATTGAAGCCTCGACAATCACTGATAAAATGATGGAACAAATGGGGATGTTTGACAATATTAAAGGTGATAAAGAGAATGCCAAATCAATTATCGTAACCGTTGATCAAATATATTATTGCTCTTTATCTGTAACGACATTGAAAAAACGGTCAAGTATCCAATCGATGTTACAGAAATTTAAAAATTATTATGATGATATTGAACAACTTGATTGAAAACATGACTAAAGGATGTAGGTGAAAAAATGTCAAAAGAAGAAAATATGATGAATGAACAAGCTTATGATGCTGAACAAATTCAAGTATTAGAAGGTTTAGAAGCTGTAAGAAAACGTCCGAGTATGTATATTGGTTCAACAACTTCTGAAGGACTTCACCATTTAGTATGGGAAATTACAGATAACAGTATTGATGAAGCATTGGCTGGTTATTGTGATCATATTCAAGTTATCGTTGAAGAAGATGAAAGTATTACGGTTCAAGATAATGGTCGGGGGATCCCAGTTGATATTATGGAAGATACTGGGAAGCCAGCTGTTGAAGTTATTATGACCATTCTCCATGCCGGTGGAAAGTTCGGTGGTGGGGGATATAAAGTTTCTGGAGGACTTCACGGGGTCGGAGCAGCTGTTGTAAATGCTCTTTCCTCAAGTTTAGAAGTATACGTACACCGTGATGGAAAAGTGTATTATTTATCTTTTGAACAAGGTATCATTAAAGATGAGTTAAAAGTCATCGGAGAAACGGAAGAGACAGGTACGATTGTCAATTTCAAACCAGATCCAGAAATTTTCCAGGAAGGTACACAATTTGATGCAGATATTTTAGCGCATCGGATTAAAGAATTAGCCTTTTTAACAAAAGGTTTAAAAATTACATTAGAAGATAAACGAACAGACGCGGATCCAGTCGAATACTACTATGAAGGCGGAATTCGCTCTTATGTGGAAGATATTAATCAAACGAAAGAAGTTCTTCATGAACCCTTTTATGTTGAAGATGAAATTGATGATATTACTGTAGAGATATCCCTCCAGTACAATGACGGGTATGCAAGTAACTTATTATCCTATGCGAACAACATTCATACCCATGAAGGTGGAACTCATGAAGTCGGATTCCGAACAGCTCTCACTCGAGTTATTAATGATTATGCAAGACGAAGTAATTTATTCGATGAAAATGATGAAAACCTAGTCGGTGATGATGTTCGAGAGGGACTTACAGCAGTCGTTTCGATTAAACATACGGAACCACAATTTGAAGGACAAACGAAGACGAAATTAGGAAATAGTGACGTTCGTTCCGTAACCGATTCAGTTTTCAGTCAGGAGTTTTCTAAGTATTTATTTGAAAATCCCCAAATCGGTCGAATGATCGTTGAAAAAGGAAAAATGGCTTCTAGGGCACGACTTGCAGCACGCCAGGCGAGAGAGTTAACTCGACGAAAAAGTGCTTTAGATGTATCAAACTTACCAGGAAAGCTATCTGATTGCTCAAGCCGAGATGCTTCGATTAGTGAATTATACATCGTTGAAGGGGATTCTGCTGGTGGTTCAGCAAAACAAGGGCGAGATCGTCATTTCCAAGCGATCTTACCGCTTCGGGGGAAAATCCTTAACGTTGAAAAAGCAAGACTTGATCGAGTTCTTAATAATGACGAAATTCGTATGATGATTACTGCCTTAGGTACTGGTATTGGCGAAGATTTTGATATTGAAAAGGCCCGCTACCATAAAATTATCATTATGACCGATGCGGATGTTGACGGTGCCCATATTCGAACATTGTTACTGACATTTTTCTATCGCTATATGAAACCATTAATCGAGCACGGTTACGTATATATCGCTCAACCACCTCTTTATCAAATCAAACAAGGTCGAGCTATTTATTATACGTACAGTGATGAACAATTAGATAATAAATTAGCAGAATTACCAGAAACACCGAGACCGACTATTCAAAGATATAAAGGACTTGGTGAAATGAATGCAGATCAATTGTGGGAAACGACAATGAATCCGGATTCGCGAACCTTACTTCAAGTTCAATTACAAGATGCGATTGAAGCGGATCAAATCTTTGATATTTTAATGGGGGATCGGGTCGGACCGAGACGAACCTTTATAGAAGAAAATGCTCAGTATGCTGAAAATATTGACTTTTAAATAGATGTATTGAAGTTGCTAAGTTGGAACGGATCCAACAACAGGAGGTAGGAAAAACGTGGATGAACAACGGTCAAATGTAGAACAAATTAATTTAAGTGAAGAAATGCAAACATCCTTTTTAGATTATGCGATGAGTGTTATCGTCTCCCGGGCGCTTCCAGATGTTCGGGATGGCTTAAAACCTGTTCACCGTCGAATTCTTTATGCGATGAATGAGTCTGGGATGCATGCAAATAAATCTTATAAAAAGTCTGCTCGAATTGTCGGAGACGTCATGGGAAAATATCATCCCCACGGTGACTCCTCGATTTACGAAGCGATGGTACGAATGGCGCAAGATTTTAGTCATCGTTATTTGCTCGTCGATGGACACGGAAACTTCGGTTCGATTGATGGAGATTCAGCTGCAGCGATGCGGTATACCGAAGCGAGAATGTCACGACTTTCCCATGAAATGTTACGGGATATTAATAAAGATACGATCGACTATCAAGATAACTATGATGCAACAGAGAAAGAACCAGCTTTTTTACCTGCACGATTCCCAAACCTTTTAGTCAACGGGTCCTCCGGAATTGCGGTTGGAATGGCGACAAATATTCCGCCCCACAATTTAGGGGAGACGATCGATGCTGTGTTAGCCATTAGTGAAGATCCGGATATTACTGTCGAAGAATTGATGGAAAATTATATTCACGGACCAGACTTCCCGACGGCAGGAAGTATTTTAGGCATTAGCGGTATTCGGAAAGCGTATGAAACTGGTCGTGGCTCTATCACCTTACGCGCGAAAACAGAAATAGAAGAACGTGCAAACGGTGGTCAGTCCATTATTGTTACTGAGCTTCCTTATCAAGTAAATAAGGCAAGACTGATTGAAAAAATTGCTGAACTCGTTCGGGAAAAACGAATCGATGGTATTACTGCGCTCCGAGATGAATCCGATCGAAATGGAATGCGGATTGTGATGGAATTACGCAGGGATGTTCATGCAGATATATTATTAAACAATTTATATAAACATACGGCATTACAAACAACTTTCGGCATTAACATGCTCGCCCTCGTCAATGGTCATCCGAAAGTATTAACGTTAAAAGAAGTACTCAAACATTATTTAGACCATCAAATAAATATTATTAAACGAAGAACAGCTTATGATTTAAGACGAGCTGAAGCAAGAGCTCATATTTTAGAAGGTTTACGCGTCGCTCTTGATCATTTAGATGACGTCATTTCTCTCATTCGAAATTCTGAAACGACGGATATTGCCAGAACGGGCTTAATGGAAACCTATGATTTATCCGAAAAACAAGCCCAAGCGATTTTGGATATGCGCTTACAACGGCTTACTGGTCTTGAGCGGGAAAAAATTGAAGAAGAATATAAAGAGTTACTCGCAAAAATTGAAGAATATAAAGCGATTTTAGCGGATGAAGAAAAAGTGCTTGAAATTATTCGTGAGGAATTAACGGAAATTAAAGAGAGATACAATGATGAACGCCGAACAGAAATCGTCCCTGGTGGTGTTGACTTCTTTGAAGACGAAGATCTAATTCCTGAAGAACAAATTATTATTACGCTTACTCATAAAGGGTACATTAAACGACTACCAGCAACAACGTACAGAACACAACATCGTGGAGGACGAGGCATTCAAGGAATGGGAACCCATGATGATGATTTCGTTGAACACCTCATTCCAACATCAACCCATGCAACCATTCTTTTCTTTACGAATAAAGGAAAAGTATACCGTTTGCGTGGTTTTGAAATTCCAGAATTTGGTCGAACCGCAAAAGGTTTACCTCTTATTAATTTACTAGAGATTGAACAAGATGAGTGGGTCAATGCGGTGAAGTCTGTAAATGAGTTTGAAGATGATTGGTATTTCTTCTTTACGACAAAACATGGACTTTCTAAGCGAACGTCTTTATCCCAGTTTGCAAACATTCGTCGAGGCGGATTAATTGCGATTCGCTTACGGGAAGATGATGAACTTATTTCCGTTCGACTGACAGACGGAAATAAACATATTATGATCGGAACGAAACGAGGATATCTCGTCCGGTTTAAAGAAGATGACGTACGTTCGATGGGACGAGCCACTTACGGAGTCCGAGGTATAAGTCTCCGAGAAGATGATGAAGTCGTGTCGATGGACATTTTAGAAGATGACATGCAAATTCTTCACGTAACAAATTTAGGAATTGGAAAACGAACACCAGAAAAAGAATATCGTGTCATTAACCGAGGTGGAAAAGGAGTATACACATGTCGATTGACAGAAGACACAGGACATGTAGTTGCTGTCATGCCTGTCTCCGGTGATGAAGATATTATGTTAATTACAGTAGATGGTGTATTAATTCGAATTCCGGTCAGTGATATTTCACAAACAGGAAGAAATACACAAGGAGTTCGCCTCATCCGACTCCGGGATGATGAAGAAGTTGCGACGATTGCGAAAATTACCGATGATGAGGAAATCGAAGAGGAAATTGAAAAACAAGCGGAAGATAAAAATGACTCTAACGATACGCCAGAAATGCCAGACGAGGAAAATTAGGAAATGCTTTAGGTGACTCAAAGTAAATTTGAGTCACCTTTCTTCATAAAAATTTTATTTCGGGGGGAGATATTTTTGTGGGTAAAAGCAGAACAAGTGATTCCTGAAAATATATTATTAGACGATATTAAAGCGAAATCCGGAAATACAATTATTCCCAAGGATACGATTTTAACCGAAACCCATATAAAAGTAATTCATTCTTTTTTAATCGAAGAGGTGAATGTTTCCTCTGAACTTGCCAATGGAAAGACATTTATTCCACAAGAAGTAACGCAAATATCCAAAAAACCGACAACATCTTCACCTTCGAAAAGGACCAAAGATTTATCCTTTGAAAAACAGTATGAACAAAGTGTCCAAGCATACAAAGAAATGTTTCATAAATGGCAAAGTGGCTTTTCAATAGATATGTCAAAAGTAAGAGATATGTTCATTCCATTATATGACCAAATTCAAGGAATCGAGGATAATTTATATCAATTAAGTGAATTATCTACTAAAGAAGAGTATATGTATCATCATGCCATTTCCGTTGGATTATTAGCTGCTTACGTGGCTAAACAGATGGAGTATGAGCGGGGAGAGCAAATTCAAATTGGCTTGGCAGGACTTTTAATGGATAGTGGGATGTCTAAAATTCATCCGCGCATCTTTTCTGCCAAACGGACCCTTCATCAGCAAGAACAGGAAGATGTTAAGCAACATCCAACCTATTCTTATCGACTCGTTGAACATATACCGACATTATCTGATGCAGCTAAATTAGCTATTTTACAACATCATGAACGTAATGATGGAAGCGGCTATCCCCTTGGATTAAGCAAAGACAAAATTCATCCGTACTCACATATATTAGCGATTTGTGACACTTATCATGCGGTGGCATGTGAGCGTTACTATCAAGAAGAGGCTTCACCTTTTCAAGCACTTGAACAAATTGTTCAACAAAAATATACAAAATTTATTGAAACGGTCGTAGAATCCTTTATCCGCGCGGTTTCTCCATTAGAAGTTGGTCAATTTGTACAATTATCAACTGGTCAAAAAGGAGAAATTGTTTATATCGATCCAGATCATCCTGTCCGACCGATTGTCAAAGTAGCTGAAGATGAATTTATCATTTTATCAGACGAACAAAGGGTATTCATTGAAAAAGTAGTTTCTAAACGTTGAGGAAACGCTTTATTTTGTCGGTTATTTTTTTGAAAATTAATACTTTTATTCATTAAGTACACTGAAGTTGAAAAAAAAGGTGTGTTCACGTATTGTAATATCAATACAAAAGACGATTACAAAAAGGAGAATCAACATGCGGACAGACAAATTTGCAAAAGAAGGGCTAACCTTTGATGATGTGTTGCTCGTTCCTGACAAATCAGACGTTTTACCGCGAGAAGTAGATTTACGCACAAAACTGTCTGAACGGATTCAATTAAATGCACCCATTTTAAGTGCAGGAATGGATACGGTCACTGAATCAGATATGGCGATTGCGATGGCAAGACAAGGTGGTATCGGGATTATTCATAAAAATATGTCGATTGATGAACAAGCAGATATGGTCGATAAAGTAAAACGTTCTGAAAGTGGTGTCATTACAAATCCTTTTTATTTAACCCCGGAACATTTCGCCTATGATGCTGAACATTTAATGAGTAAATATCGAATTTCAGGAGTTCCTATCGTCAACGACATTGAAGAAAGAAAATTAGTTGGTATTTTAACGAACCGAGATTTACGATTTATTGAAGATTATTCCTTAGAAATTTCAAAAGTAATGACGAGTGAAAATTTAATTACAGCACCAATTGGAACGACGTTAGAAGAAGCAAAAAGTGTTTTACAAGAATATAAAATCGAAAAATTACCCCTTGTCAATGATGACGGTGTTTTACAAGGACTTATTACAATTAAAGATATTGAAAAGGTCATCGAATATCCTCATTCAGCAAAAGATGAACAAGGTCGACTGCTTGTTGGCGCAGCTGTTGGTGTAACCGCTGATGCCATGTCAAGAATTGAAAAATTAGTTGAAGCAGAAGTAGATGTAATCGTCATTGATACCGCCCATGGTCATTCCCAAGGCGTTATCGAACAAGTAAAAACTGTTCGTGAAAAATATCCAGAATTAGATATTATTGCTGGAAACGTTGCAACGAAAGAAGCTACCCGCGAGCTTATTGAAGCCGGGGCAAATATTATAAAAGTCGGTATTGGGCCAGGCTCTATTTGTACGACCCGGGTTGTAGCAGGAGTTGGCGTGCCACAAATTACCGCAGTTAATGATTGTGCCGAAGCAGCAAGCGAATATGATATCCCTGTTATTGCTGACGGTGGAATTAAGTATTCCGGCGATATTGTGAAAGCTATTGCAGCCGGAGCCCATGCCGTTATGTTAGGGAGTATGTTAGCTGGAGTAAGTGAGAGTCCTGGTGACAGAGAAATCTTCCAAGGAAGACAATATAAAGTATATCGTGGAATGGGATCTATTGGCGCGATGACCGCTGGTTCAAAGGATCGTTATTTCCAGGATACGTCTGAAACGAAAAAACTTGTTCCTGAAGGTATTGAAGGAAGAGTCGCTTACAAAGGACCATTAGAAGCAACCTTCCATCAATTAACAGGAGGACTTCGATCTGGAATGGGTTATTGCGGAGCACGAACGATCGAAAATTTACGAAAAGATGCTCGTTTCGTGAAAATAACGAATGCTGGTCTACGCGAAAGCCATCCACACCAAGTGCAAATTACAAAAGAATCACCGAATTACTCCTTAGAAAACTAAAATGTAAACATATGAGTTCCAATCAAGTTCGTCAAAAGCTATTTTCATAACGATTTGTTTGGAACTCATTTTTTGTCAATTTTGAAAAAAATAACATTGTTTTTCACCACAAATTTTATTCTCTATTTGAAAAAAGTATGATAAAATACTATACGTGTAAATAAAATTCGGAGGTACAAGAAGTTGATAGTTAAAAGAAAACATTTTTATGTACATATACTTATTTTTACATTAATTTTATCCGTTGTATTCAACCCAATAACGGTTGATGCATCGTCCTTAGATACAGAAGCTGAATCAGCGATCATCGTTGATGCAGATTCAGGGAAAGTTTTATACGCCAAAAAGCCAGACATCGCCCTACCTCCAGCGAGTATGACAAAAATGATGACAGAATATCTCGTCTGGGAAGCCGTTGAAAATGGTGAAATATCTTGGGATGATACGACAGAAATTAGTGATTATGCGTATGAAATATCCGCCGTTCCCGCTTTTTCTGGTGTCGGTTTACGCCAAAATGTCCCTTATACCGTTGAAGAACTGTATGAAGCGATGGCGATTAATTCAGACAATGGAACGTCCATTGCTTTAGCCGAGCTTATCGCAGGAAGTGAAGGGGAATTTGTCAAACGGATGAATGAAAGAGGCGAAGAACTCGGTTTAGAAGACTTTCGCTTTGTTAATTCAACAGGTCTTGATAATAAAGATTTAGGTGATAATTACCCAGAAGGTACAAGTCCAGATGATGTTAACTTACTTTCAGCAAGAAGTGCAGCACTCCTTGCTTATCATTTAATAAATGATTATCCAGAATCGTTAGATATTTCGAAAATACCATCCTCAGTTTTTGATGAACAAATTATTACGAATTGGAATTGGATGCTCCCTCATGAAGGTGAAAACTTCAAACAATATTATTATGAAGGTGTCGATGGGTTAAAAACAGGATATACAGAACTAGCTGGATATTGTTTTACAGCGACAGCTGAACAAGATGGTAAACGATTAATCGTCGTTATTATGAAAACAGATAGTTATGATGAGCGATTTGTAGAAACTGCGAAACTTTTTGATTATGGATTTAATAATTTCACTGAAGCTTCTTTATTTGCAGCCGGCGATCAAAAGGAAGATGAAACCGAGTTACCGGTTGCTAAAGGAAAAGAAGAAGAAGTTGAAATAGCGATTGCTGACGGTTTTGAGCAAGTCATTAAAGCTGGTGAAGAGGAAGAATATGAACTTGAATATCATATCGATGAATCTGTTTTAAATGAGGACGGAGCATTAACCGCACCGATAGAAGAAGGAGAAAAAGTCGGTGAAGCGAAGCTTGTTTATACAGGCGGCGAAGACCACGGATATATTTTACCAAATGGTCAAGATACTGTTGATATTGTCACAATCGGATCCGTTGAAGAAAGCAATTGGTTTATGCTCACATTGAAAAGTATTGGTGACTTTTTCTCAAACCTGTTTTCAACCGTTACTGAAAAAATAAAAGGATTGTTTTCATAAGTAAATTTTGGGTATAATAGAAGAAAGTTTCCTAGCCAAATATAAACATTCTTGCATAAATATAATAAATTCGTTATGCTATACACAAATTAGAACATAAAAAGTAATGATAGGAAGTAGTAATCAATAGGGTTTGCCCTCAGAGAGTCGGTGGTTGGTGAAAACCGACGGAACCCATTGGTGAATCCGTCCTTGAACTAGTTTATAGAACCTTTAGTATATAAACTCGGTCGTCACAGCCGTTACTTGTGAAAAGTCGGAAGCAATATATGCTTCAACTTGGGTGGCAACGCGGGAAAAGTAAACTCTCGTCCCTTTTTAGGGATGGGAGTTTTTTTATTTATAAATTTATTAGGAGGAATGACCTTATGCTTGATTTACGATTCTTGCGAGAAAACTATGAAAAAGTAAAAGAAAAGTTAGTCGGTCGTGGCGAAGATTTAACGGAATTTGAACAATTTCCAGCCTTAGATGAACAGCGTCGAAAACTAATTACCAAAACAGAAAAACTTAAGGCAGAGAGAAATGAAGCATCCAAGCAAATCTCTGTTTTAAAACGCGAAGGGAAAGACGCGACAGAAGCGATTACGAACATGCGTGAAGTAGCTGCGCAAATTAAACAGTACGATGAAGAACTGTCAGACGTACAAGAAAAATTAGACCATGTTATGCTATCTATTCCAAACATTCCTCATGAAAGTGTTCCGTACGGGGAAAGTGAGGACGAAAATGAAGTTGTTAGAATATGGGGAGAGAAGCCAAGTTTTGATTTTGACGTCCAGGCCCATTGGGATATCGCTGAGAACTTAGATATTTTAGATTTTGAACGAGCATCAAAAGTAGCTGGAAGCCGCTTCGTCTTTTATAAAGGTCTTGGTGCAAGACTTGAGCGGGCATTAATTAATTTCATGATGGATTTACATGCCGATAAACATGGCTATGAAGAAATGATTCCACCGTATATCGTTAATCGTGATGCGATGACAGGGACAGGACAGTTGCCCAAATTTCAAGAAGACGCTTTTCATTTAGAGGATTGGGATTACTTTTTAATTCCAACATCTGAAGTTCCAGTCACAAACTATTATCGGGATGAAATTTTAACAGCAGAAGATTTACCGAAAAAGTTTGTCGCCTATAGTGCGAATTTCCGCTCTGAAGCAGGATCAGCTGGACGGGATACCCGCGGACTTATCAGGCAACATCAATTTAATAAAGTAGAACTCGTTCGTCTTGTCAAACCAGAAGACTCCTATGAAGCATTAGAACAACTAACAAATGATGCGGAGCAAGTGTTACAATTACTTGAACTTCCTTATCAAGTACTTAATATGTGTACCGCAGATTTAGGTTTTACAGCAGCGAAGAAATATGACATTGAAGTTTGGGTACCAAGTCAAAATAAGTATCGCGAAATTTCATCCTGTTCTAATTTTGAAGATTTCCAAGCTCGCCGGGCAAAAATTCGCTTCCGTCGGGATAAAGACAGTCGACCGGAATTTGTCCATACGTTAAATGGTTCTGGTGTTGCCGTAGGAAGGACAGTAACAGCCATTATTGAAAACTACCAACAAGAAGACGGTTCTGTCGCTATTCCAAAAGTGTTACAACCATACATGGGTGGTATTGAAAAAATCACCCCTTAAAAAATAAAACCATTTTCTAGCTACAGGCTAGAAAATGGCTTTTGTTTTGTCTAGAAAAACTTTTTTCTAACACATCTTGTTTAGGTTGTTATAACTCGTGAAGAGAACAAGTACTTTTTTTATGACATGTTTTAAAAGGTGTCTATATTTAAAGGTGACTTGTGATTATTGTCCAATTTTTTATTGAAACTAAACAATAAATTCCTTTTCCTTCTTTCTATAGTCCCGTAAATAAATTTTACTCGACAACGTAAAAGGCCTATCTTCCTTACTGTCTAGTTTAACAAGAAAGGGAGAATGAATCATCTTTTAAACAATAACTGTTTAATTGTGAAAATATCTGTCAAAAAACAATCATTATTGAACAACTATCGACATTTTACTTAAAAACGCGATATATAGTTTACACATATTGACATTTAAAAATGATATTGCTATTATTTTGTTAGACAAACATAAAACTTAGGGATTAGCCCTTTAGGACTAGAACTTTTTATAAAATTAAATAGCTTTACAATAACATAAAGGAAGCGATGAATTACGACTGATATAGATGGGCACTTACATAAGTCGTACCGAGCTAGTTGTGCAACCGGCCTTTACGTTTTCAAGACGTAAAGGCCTTTTTATTTTGAAAAAAAGGATGAGTGATCGGATGAGAAGAAAACGACTAGGAGATTTGTTAGTTGATGCAGGTCTTATTACCGAAGAACAATTACAAGATGCATTACGGGAACAATCTTCAACAGAAAAATTAGGGGATACTTTACTTCGCGAAGGTTACATTACAGAACAACAATTAATTGAAGTCCTTGAATTTCAATTAGGCATTCCTCACGTTAATATAACTCAATACCCAATTGAACAAGAAACGATCCAACTCGTTCCAAAAGACATTGCGATGAGGCACCAAGTTATGCCAATTCGGACAGAGGAAAATCAACTATTTATCGCTATGTCTGATCCGATGGACTATTATGTCATCGAAGAACTACGAATGGCAACTGGATATCAAATTGTTCCAGCCATTGCGACGAAGGATTCTTTACAACGAGCGATCTCAAAATATTATGAGTTCCAGGAATCCCTTGAAGAAGCCCTCGGAGATATTGCACCAGAAGAAGCCGCAGAAGAAGCGGGAATTACCGACGAAGATGCTCCTGTTGTCCGCCTTGTGAATCAGATCATTTCTAATGCAGTCACAGAACGAGCGAGTGATATTCATTTTGATCCCCAGGAAGTTGACGTCAAAATCCGTTACCGTATTGACGGTGTTTTAATGACAGAACGGACACTACCAAAACATATGCAAAATGTCATCATTGCTCGACTAAAAATTATGGCGAATTTAAATATTACTGAAACCCGTGTGCCCCAAGACGGTCGAATTAAAATGACGGTAAACTTTAAACCGATTGATATTCGAATTTCGACCTTACCATCTGTACACGGTGAAAAAATCGTTATGAGAATACTAGATTTAAGTACAGCTTTAAATAAATTAGAAAAAATTGGCTTTACCGATGAAAATGAAAGTACCTTCCGGAATATGATTTCAAGGCCAAATGGAATAGTTCTTATTACTGGGCCGACAGGTTCTGGAAAATCATCGACATTATATGCGGCTTTGAACTTACTTAACGAAGATTCAGTAAATATTATTACAATCGAAGACCCTGTTGAATATCAATTAGCTGGAGTTAACCAAGTGCATGTAAATGAAGCAGTAGGGATGACGTTTGCGACAGGGCTTCGTTCCATCCTACGACAAGACCCGGACATCATTATGATCGGAGAAATTCGTGACTTTGAAACGGCTCAAATTGCGATCAGGTCCTCCTTAACAGGACACCTTGTCTTAAGTACGTTACATACGAATAGTGCCGTTGCTGCTTTAACGAGATTAATAGATATGGGTGTGGAACCTTTTTTAATTGCATCTTCACTGACCGGTGTCGTTGCCCAAAGGCTTGTTCGCCGAGTCTGTCATGATTGTGCAGAAATGGATACACCATCGAAGAGAGAGCAGGAAATTTTTGCTCAAGCAAATATTGATATAGAAACAGTTCGTAGAGGTCGGGGTTGTGTCAGTTGTAATAACACAGGTTACCGAGGAAGAATTGCGATCCATGAAGTGCTTCAAATTAACGAAGAAATTCGAAAACTCATTATGGAATCCGCCAGTGCTAACCGGATTCGTGAGTACGTAAAAAAAGAAGGGATGTTGTTTTTATTAAACGACGGTCTCATTAAAGTAAAAGAAGGTATAACGACGACAGAAGAAGTTTTACGTGTTGCGATATCTGATTAATAAAGGAGGCACT
>Ga0209487_1001016_pt1 | contig 24233 bp, 20 predicted proteins | sample Poulit2012_FD_187524 | JGI IMG/M metagenome (GOLD analysis project Ga0209487, IMG submission 187524) | Agricultural soil microbial communities from Georgia to study Nitrogen management - Poultry litter 2012 (SPAdes) (version 2) | ecosystem: Environmental > Terrestrial > Soil > Agricultural land...
TGGACCACCTTCGCGGTCTCGGAGAAGGCCTGGGCCTACCGCCAGGACCAGCTGCCCTCGACCCACCCGGTCGTGGCCGACATGGTCGACCTCGAAGCGGTCGAGACCAACTTCGACGGCATCACCTATGCCAAGGGCGCCTCGGTGCTGCGCCAGCTGGTGGCCTACGTCGGCATCGAGGAGTTCTTCGCCGGGGTGCGCGCCTACTTCACGCGCCATGCCTGGGGCAACACCGAGCTGCGGGATCTGCTGGTCGAGCTCGAGGCCACCAGCGGCCGGGACCTGCACCAGTGGTCCCGGCTGTGGTTGCAGACCTCCGGGGTGAACACGCTGCGTCCGCTCCTGGAGCAGGGCGCGGACGGTGCCCTGACCCGTTTCGCGATCGCCCAGGAGGCCCCCGAGGAGCACCCCACCCTGCGCCCCCATCGGCTGCGCGTGGGCGGGTTCTCCCTCGAGGGCGGGAAGCTCGTGCGCACCGCCGAGGTCGAGCTGGACGTGGACGGCGAGCTGACCGAGGTGCCCGAGCTGGCCGGGGCCCGTGCGGACCTGTGGCTGCTCAACGACGGCGACCTCGCGTACACCAAGGTGCGTCTGGACCCGCACTCGCTCGCTATGGCGATGAAGCATCTGCGGGACCTGGACGATCCCCTGGCCCGTACCCTGCTGTGGTCGGCCACCTGGGACATGGTCCGCGACGGCGAGCTGCCCAGCCGCCGCTACCAGCAGCTGGTGCTGGCCAACATCACCGCCGAGCCGTCCTCCTCGGTGGTGCGCACCCTGCTGCAGCAGCTGGAGCTGGTCGCCGGCCCCCTGGCCGCCCCCGACCAGCGCATCGAGCGCACCGCCGCGGCGGCCGATGCGGTGTGGGAGCTGACCGGCGCCGCCGATGCCGGCTCCGATGCGCAGCTGCAGTTCCTGGAGAGCTTCACACGGCTGGCCTCGACCCCGACGCATCGCGAGATCCTGCGCGGTCTGCTGGCCGGGTCCACGACGGTCGCCGGCCGGACCATCGACACCGACCTGCGCTGGAAGCTGGTGATCGCGCTGTCCGCGCTCGGCGGCATCGATGAGGCCGGCATCGACGAATTCCTCGCGGCCGACGACACGCAGTCCGGCCGCAAGAGCGCCCTGACCGCCCGCGCCGCCCTGCCCACAGCCGAGGCCAAGGCCCGTGCCTGGCGCCTGACCGTGGAGCAGGACGTGCTGGCCAACGAGTCGGTGACCGCCGTGGTCCAGGGGTTCCGCCGGGTGACGGATCCCTCACTGCTGGATGCGTACCGGGAACGCTACTTCTCGGTGATCGACCGGATCTGGGCGGAGCGTTCCACGGAGATCGCCGGCCGGATCGTGCAGGGGTACTTCCCCAACCTCTACGGCGGCCCCCAGGTCATCGAGGACGCCGACACCTGGCTGGCCGAGCGGGAGGACACCCCGGTCGGACTGCGCCGGGTGGTCATCGAGGGGCGCGACACGGTGGCCCGTCAGGAGCGGATCCGCCAGGCCGACGTCCCCGAGCCGCCCGCCTGAGAGCAGGGTGATGCCTGCCTCGGCACGCAGTGACCATGCAGGGCGGCAACGTTAGGGTCGGTGGCATGCCTGATCCGATCGTTGCCCCCGAACTCTTCGCGACCCCCGGCGCCGACGAAGCTCTGACCATGGCCGATAGCCTGTGGCGCTGGCTCATCGACAGCGGTGTGAAGATCGTGGTGATCCTGATCGCCGCCACGGTGATCATGATCGCGCTCAACTGGCTGCTGCGGCGCTTCTTCCGCACCATGGTCGAGTCCTCCTCGAGGCTCTCGAACGTCACCGGTGCCGTCGTCAAGCGCGATCCGCGCACCCTCAAGCTCGCCCAGCAGCGACGTCAGCAGCGCGCCGAGACCCTGTCCAACGTCGCCCGCAACCTCGTGCGCATGGTGGTGTGGTCGGTCGCGCTGGTCATGATCCTCTCGGAGGTCGGGGTGGAGATCGCGCCGGTGATCGCCTCGCTGGGCGTCATCGGTCTGGCCGCAGGCATCGGCGCCCAGACCATCATCAAGGACTTCGTGGCCGGAGTGGTGATGCTGTTCGAGGACATCGTCGCCGTCGGCGACTACGTGGACCTGGAATACGCCGAGGGCACCGTGGAGGAGATCAACCTGCGGGCCACCCAGGTGCGTGATCTGGGCGGTGTGCTGTGGACGGTCCGCAACGGCGAGATCATCCGCGTCGGCAACTACTCGCGCGGCTTCTCCAATGCCGTGGTGGTGCTGGACATCGACGCCGAGGCCGACGATGACAAGGTCACCGAGGTGCTCGAGACGGTCACCGCGGAGATGGCGGCCGACCCGGACTGGAGCGACCTCCTGCAGGGTCCGGCCAACATCTCGGGCATGCTGTCCATGGACGGCAACCGGTACCAGCGCCGGGTGATCATCCAGACCACTCCGGGTGAGCAGTGGGGCGTGGAGCGCGAGCTGCGGGGTCGCTTCCGCGCCGGCTTCGCCCGCTCCGGCCTGGAGTTCGCCGTGCCCCGCTTCATCGATGTCACCACGCAGGCCTGACCTCACGGAGGAGAGCATGTCCACCGAGCCCAACTTCTACGAGGCCGTCGGCGGCCACGAGACCTTCCGGGCCCTCGTGGACCACTTCTATGCGGGCGTCGCCCGCGATCCGCTGCTGTGGCCGATGTACCCCGAGGCGGATCTGGAGGGCGCCAAGGAGCGTCTGCGGATGTTCCTCGAGCAGTACTGGGGCGGCCCGAAGGCCTACGGCGAGAGGCGCGGCCACCCCCGGCTGCGCATGCGTCACGCCCCGTTTCCGGTCTCCCCCGCCGCGAAGGACGCGTGGCTGCGGCACATGAACGCGGCGCTGGACGAGGTCGCGCTCGCGCCGATGCACGATGCGGCGATGCGCGACTACTTCGAGCGGGCGGCCCACTCGATGATCAACACGCATGACGGCGGCGAGGCGCCGATGCCCGGCGGTGTCGTCCCCGACCGCCTGCAGTGACCCGGCGGTCTGCGGGCTCCGGGCGCGCTCAGCCGCGGAAGGTCAGCGGCTGAGCCTGATGGACGCTCAGCCGTCCGCGGACCTCCTCCTCCAGCCGCACCGGTGTGCCGTTGTCGGCGTCGACCATGACCAGCACGGTGCGGGCCCGCGCATAGGGGTGCCTGCCCTCGGGATCGTCCTTGGTCAGCACCAGGTAGTCGATATCGAGGCTCGCCCCGCCCAGCCGAGAGATCCACAGCCGCACCACCACCCCGTCACGGCGGTGGTCGAGCGAGCGCGCGTACTCGATGCGCTGGGAGGCGATCACGGTGCTGACGGGGGCGCCCACCCCGCCGACGGGAAGGGCCGCCTCCGGCTGCTGGGCCCCCAGGGCCACCTGCTCCGCGGGGGCCGGCCAGAACGCGGCGATGCGCGCTTCCTCCAGCAGCCGCACCATGGCGGCGTTGTTGACGTGCCCGTACGCATCGAGGTCGGTCCAGCGGACGGGGATGTCGAGATCGAGATGAGCCATATCAGCCATCGTAGAACTCCGCGGGGCCGACTCGGGCGTGGCGGAGCATTACCATCGAGATCATGACCTCGTCCTCCCCCGAGACCCCCGATCCGTCCGTGATCAGCGCCGGCCTGGTGTCGCTGCTGGACCTGCGGGAGATCACCGTCGATGAGTCCCTGGCCTCCCCCACGACCGTGCGCGCCTTCGAGGGGGACTCCTCCCCGCAGCCGGGCGGGCACGTGTTCGGCGGCCAGGTGATGGGCCAGGCGGTCGCCGCCGCGGGCCGCAGCACGCCGGAGGGCCGGCGCATCCACTCGATGTACTCCTACTTCCTGGCCCCCGGCGACCCGGCCCAGCGGATCCGTTTCCACGTCGACGCGCTGCGCGACGGGGGTTCCTTCTCGGTGCGCCGGGTGCTGGCCACCCAGCCGCATCCGGACGGCGAGCGCACCATCTTGGCGATGACCGCCTCGTTCCAGGAGCAACAGGAGGGCCTCGAGCACCAGGAGCGGGCCCCCGAGGCCCCGGATCCGGAGGGGCTGCCGACCACCGCCGAGGTGCTGGCCGGACTCGATCATCCGGTGGCCCGGTACTGGGCCACCCAGCGACCGATCGACATCCGTCACGTCACCGATCCGATCTACCTGCGTCCCGCGGGTGAGGGCGACGACGCCGAGACCCAGATGGTGTGGATGCGCACCATCGCGCCCATCGAGGCGGAGCCGGTGCTGCACGACGCGATCCTGGCCTTCGCCAGCGACTACACCCCGTTCGAGCCGATCCTGAGGCGCCAGGGGCTGAGCTGGATCACGCCGGGCCTGCGCATGGCCACGGTCAACCACGCGATCTGGTGGCACCGGCACGTGGACGCCAACGAGTGGCTGCTGTACGTCCAGCACTCGCCGTCGGCCTCCGGCGGTCGCGGCCTGACCCACGGTCAGCTGTTCGATCGGGCCGGGGATCTGGTGGCGACCATCACGCAGGAGGGCATGATCCGGGTGAAGCAGCGCGGTTGAGCACCGCGGCCGGACACGGCCTCTATTCGCTGGCCTCCCGTGCCGCCTGCTCGGCCCGCGGAAGGGCGTCGGCGGCGTCCGTCTCACCCTCGAACACCTCGGCGATGATCTCCAGCGCCGCCCCGGTGCCTTCGGAGGAGCGCACGCCGGATTCGGGCAGGGCGACGTCCTCGGGCGCGTTCTCGAGCGGCGTGACGTCGACGCCCTCGGCGTTCCAGGCCTCCTGCCAGGTGCTGCGCAGCTCCCGGTGGGCGGGGATCCCGAGCCTGGATTCGGCCAGCGGTCGCTGCCCCTCGGCCCCGCCCAGCCAGGTGAGCAGCTCGGCGACCGCTTCGTCCCGCTCCTCGTCGTCGGAGGAGACGCCGACGGCGGCGATCGCGTGCACCAGCGGGCGCGGCCCCTGCGGTCCGGCGACCACCGGGTGGATCGACCAGGGGAAGGAGCCATCGATCCCGCTGGCGAGGGATCCGAGGTCATAGGTCCCGGTCTGCAGCAGACCCAGCTTCCCCTCGAGGAACAGGCTCAGGCACTTCGAGGGCTCCTGGGCCGTCTCCGCGCCGTCGGGCGCGAGGTCGGCCCCGGCGAGATCGGCCAGGTACTGCACCGCGGCGACCCCCTGCTCGGAGGCGAAGGTGAAGCCTCCTTCCTCGTCCTGCCAGGTGCCGCCGAGGCCGGCGAGGAACGGGCCCAGCACGGCCGTGCGGTCGAGGTGGGCGCTGAAGCCGAACACCTCGCGGGTGCCCGCGTCGAAATCGTCGTCGCCGGGGTGGCGGCCCTCGGCGTCGACGGTCAGGGCCCGGGCCGCCTCGCGCAGCGCGTCGGTGTCCGCCTCGGGGTCGAAGCTCAGGTCAGAGGGGTCGACCCCGGCTTCCTCGACGAGTTCGTCATGGGCGATCAGGAGGGACTGATCCCACAGCTGGGGCACGCCCCACAGGCCGTCCTCGAACCGGTACAGATCGGTGGCCATCGGTTCCCACTGGGCCGAATCCTGTCCGGCCAGCTCGCCGATCTCCAGCAGGGTCTCGCTCGCATGAGCCTGCGCGAGATAGGCGGTGTTCATCCACAGCACGTCGGGCAGGGTGCCGGCGGCCATGTCCAGCGGCAGCTTCTCCCAGTAGTCCTCCCAGCTGATCACCTCCACCTCGACGGTGATCCCGCTGGCGGCGGCGAAGGCGTCCAGGGAGGATTCGTAGGCCCTGGCCGCCGCCTCGTCCCACACCCTCATCCGCAGCGTGTCGCCCTCCTCCAGCTCGGCGGCGCGGGAACCGTCCCGGGAGCAGCCGGACAGCGCACCGACCCCGGCCGTTCCCATCGCGGCGGCGGAGAGCAGGAGCTGGCGGCGGGTCGGCACGGGGTCGGGACCTTCCTGGCGGTGGGGCAGTGCGCTCAGGCGGTGGCGACCAGCCCGAGTTCGGCGCGCGAGGCGAGCACCGGATGCTGCGGCGTCACCCGCACCGTGTACCCGACCTCACCGGGCACCGTGAGCGCGAAGCGGGCGGCCCAGAGATCGTCGTCGGCACGCTGCAGCGGGATCAGCTGCGGCTCGATGATCTCCCCGTCCTCGCCGACGGGACCGAGCACTGCCTCGACCAGGACGTCCTGGTCACGCAGGTCGGCCAGCTCGACGGCGGCGGTCAGGGTGACCTCGGCGCCGGTGGCCACGATAGCGCCGTCGCCGCCGCGGAGGCTGACATCACCGATCGCGACACGCGGCCAGCTCGAGCTGATCTGAGCCTTCCAGGCGGTGAAGGACTGCGCCAGGGACGCATCGGCGTGGAAGGCCGCGGCGGCCCGGGAGGCCGGCAGGTACAGCTCGGTGACGTAGTCGCGCACCATGCGCCCCGCGGTGATCTGCGGACCGACCCGGACCAGCGAGGAGCGCACCCGGTTCATCCAGCCGCGCTGCATGCCCCGGGCATCACGCTCGTAGAACAGAGGCACCACCCGGTCCTCGAGGAGCTCGTAGAGCGCCTCGGCCTCCAGGCGGTCGCGGTGTCCCTGGTCCTCGACGTCCGCGGTGGGGATGGTCCACCCCGCTTCGTCGTCCTTCATCTCGTCCCACCAGCCGTCGGAGACCGACAGGCTCAGCCCGCCGTTGAGCACGGCCTTCATCCCGGAGGTGCCCGAGGCCTCCTCGGGGCGGACGGGGTTGTTCAGCCACACGTCGGAGCCGGCGATCAGCACCGAGGCCATGCGGATGTCGTAGTCCGGCAGGAACACGATCCGGTGGCGCACCCCGTGCTGGTCGGCGAAGCGCACCATCTCCTGGAGGAACTCCTTGCCGGGACGGTCGGCGGGGTGCGACTTACCGGCGAGCACGATCTGGACGGGGCGTTCCTCGTCCAGCAGGATGCGCCGCAGCCGCTCCGGGTCCTGCAGCATCAGCGTCAGGCGCTTGTAGGTCGAGACCCGGCGGGCGAAACCGATGGTCAGCGCATGGGGATCGAGGATCTGCTCGGTCCAGCCCAGCTCCGCCTCATCGGCTCCGCGCCGCAGCCAGGACTGCTTGACGTGGCGGCGCGCCATCGCCACCAGCTCGCCACGCAACTGGTCCCGGGCGGCGGTCAGGTCGTGGTCGGTCAGGGTCGTCAGCGGGCTCCAATCCCCCATCGAGGAGATGTCCACGTCCCCGAGCGCCTTCTTGAACAGGTCGTCCATGGGCGGGGAGGTCCAGGTGCGGCGGTGGACGCCGTTGGTGACCGAGCCGATCGGCACCTCGGGGACGTCGAAGCCGGGGTAGAGCTCCTGGAACATGCCACGGGAGACGGCCCCGTGGAGCTTGGCGACCCCGTTGGAGCGCTGGGCGATCCGGAAGCCCATGTGCGCCATGTTGAAGACGTCGCCGCCGTTCTCCGTGCCCAGTGCCAGGGCGGCCTCGGCCGGCAGCCGCGGGATCAGACGCGAGATCCCCTCCTCGTCGGCGTCGAGGTAGGTGCGCAGCTGATCGGCGGCGAAGCGGTCGATGCCGGCCGGGACGGGAGTGTGGGTGGTGAAGACGGTGCCGGAGCGCACTTCGGCCAGGGCTTCGGCGAAGCCCGCGCCGTCCTGCATCAGCCGGCCCACCCGCTCCAGGCCGGAGAACCCGGCGTGGCCCTCGTTGAGATGGAAGACCGTGGGCACGGGGAAGCCGGTCGCCGCCGCGAAGGCCTCCACGGCGCGAACGCCCCCGACGCCCAGCACGATCTCCTGGACGATGCGGTGCTCCTGGTCGCCGCCGTAGAGGCGGTCGGTGATCTGGCGGGCGTGCTCGTCGTTGCCCTCGACATCGGTGTCCAGCAACAGCAGCGGCACACGCCCGACCTGGACCTTCCAGATCGCGATGGCGACCTCGCGGTCCCCGGGGAGGGTGACCGCCACGGTCAGCTGCTCGCCGGTCCCGTCGAGCACGGGCTCGACGGGCAGCGATGCGGGATCGTTGTACTCGTACTCCTCCTGCTGCCAGCCCTCACGGTCCAGGGACTGCGAGAAGTAGCCCCACTGGTAGAGCAGGCCGACGGCCACCAGCGGCACCCCCAGGTCGGAGGCGGACTTGAGGTGGTCCCCGGCCAGGATCCCCAGGCCGCCGGAGTAGATCGGGAGGGTGGGGGTGATCCCGAACTCCATGGAGAAGTACGCGATGGTGCAGCTGATGTCGGAGCCCTCGGCGGGAACGGTGCGCTGGAACCAGCGGCCGGAATCGAGGTAGGTGCGCAGGTCGCCCACCTCACCGCGCATCCGGGCCAGGAACGACTGGTCCCGGGCCGCCTCGGCCAGGCGCGAGGCGGGGACGCGCGGGAGCATCGCGATCGGGTTCTCGCCGCTGGCCACGAAGGCCTCTGCATCGAGGGAGCGGAACAGATCGACGGTCTGTCGACGCCAGGTCCAGCGCAGGTTCATGGCCAGCTCGCGCAGCGGTTCCAGGGCGGTGGGCAGCTCCGAGGACACCGTGATCGTGGAGATCGATTTCATGCCTGTACCGTACCGGAGGGCCCCGTCGTCCTTGCGCGTTCCTTGCACGCTCGTACAGGGAACGCCTGCCCCGATCAGCCGAGCTGGCCTGCGTTGACTTCGGGCCCTCGGACCGGCCTGCTGAAAGGGGCCTGAACGACCGGGGGTAATATGCAAGAATTTGCAGGTGGGCTGCGCGGCCGGTCCCCCGGGGCCGGGAACGATGGTGGACAATGGGCTCCGCAGCTGCTCTCCACCTGGGACAATGGGCGGGCGCCGCGCGGGGGACGGCGCCATGACAAGCACCAGAGCGCACGGAGGACGCCCGATGGGGAGCGACACCGCGACCGGGGAGGACCCGGCCCTTCCCGAGGACACCCTGGATCTCGGGGAGCGTCTCGACCCGGTGCGGACGTTGCTGCGTCGCACCGCGGCGGGGGATCGGGACGCAGCCTCCGCGCTGGTCGACGTGCTGGGCCCGCGGATCCATGGCCTGGCCGTCCACGTGACCGGTTCCTCGGCCAGGGCCGGCAGGCTCACGGTGTGGGTGCTGCGCACCTGCGTGCGCGATGCCGCCCAGCTGGCCTCCGGCGGCCTGCCCGGAGAGGCCGCGGTGCTGGACCGCGCCCGCAGAGCGGCCGTGGCCACCCGGCCCAGCGGGGACGTGCGCTCCCTGGTCGCGCCGGACACGGTGACCGACCGCACCCGCGACCGCCGGGAGGTGGACGTGGTCCGGGCCCTGCTGGCGCTGCCGCCGGTCCAGCGCGCACTGGTCGAGTCCGCCGCGCAGGGGCGCTTCCCCTATTCCGGCCCGCAGCGTCCGGAGAACGCCGGGGTGCTGGCCGGGATGCTGGATGAGCTGGTGCCCTTCGGCGGGCCGGAGTCCGCGCAGCTGCGGGGACTGGCAGCGCTCGATGCGCTGGCCCTGGCGGACGAGGGTGAGCGGGCGCGGCTGCGCGAGCTCACCGCGGGCTCCGAGGCGGCAGCGGTCCACCGGCACGCCATCGAGGCCGCGGCCCGGCTGACCCTGCTGACGGCCCTGCCGCCGACACGGGACCTGCACGCCGATGTCCTCGATCCTCTGGAGGGCGGTCCGTCGGCCGGCCCCGAGGCCGCGTATCACGGCACCTACGCCACGCCTGTCCTGGGGACCGATACCCAGCGGCGGATGGTGGGGCCCCCGGCGATGGCCGGCGGGCCGCAGACGGGACGGGCGGGAGCGGCCACGCCGGCTCCGGCGGCCCCCCGCAGTGATCCTCGGGCGACTTCTGCCCATCCCGGGACAGCGCCCGCCCCCGTATTCAGCTTCCGGCCCTCCGACGAGGCGGGCCGCACCCGGCGGCAGCGGCGTCGGCAGGCTCGTGCAGCACGTCCCGCCCGGGGCGCGCCGTGGCTCGCCCGCTCCGTGGCCGCCCTCGCGCTGGTCGCGGTGCTCGTGCTGGCCTGGGTGGTGATCGACACCCGCGCGGAGCTGGCCTCGAGCCGGGAGGCGGCCGCGACCTGGTCGGCGCTGAGCACCGATCCCGAGGCGCAGCTGGTGCGCGGTCTGAGCGACAACGGCACCTGGCGAGCGGTACTCACCGATGACGGGCTCGCACTGCGCGCCGAGGGCGTGGACGGGTACGACGGGGAGGTTCTCCAGCTGTGGGGCGAGAGCGACGGCGCGGTCAGCGATCTGGGGGTGCTGGAGCTCTCCGCCGACGGGCTGATCACCCACTCCTCCTCCGAGACGGCCGAGCGGCTCCTGGTCACCCGGGAGAACGCTCCGCAGAACCGCTCCGGGACCCCCTCGGCACGAGTGGTCGCCAACCTGGACCCGGGACTGCCCGGAGGATGACGACCACTCGAGGTCGCGCGTCGATCAGTTGCGCGTGAGGCGGCGGTAGGTCACGCGGTGCGGGCGGGCGGCGTCCTCGCCCAGCCGCTCGACCTTGTTCTGCTGGTAGGACTCGAAGTTGCCTTCGAACCAATACCAGTTGGCCGGGTTCTCGTCCGTGCCCTCGTAGGCCAGGATGTGGGTGGCCACGCGGTCGAGGAACCAGCGGTCGTGGGAGACCACCACGGCGCAGCCGGGGAACTCGAGCAGGGCGTTCTCGAGCGAGCCGAGGGTCTGCACGTCCAGGTCGTTGGTGGGCTCGTCCAGCAGGAGCAGGTTGCCGCCCTGTTTGAGGGTCAGCGCCAGGTTCAGGCGGTTGCGCTCACCACCGGAGAGCACCCCGGCCTTCTTCTGCTGGTCGGGGCCCTTGAAGCCGAACTGGGAGACGTAGGCGCGCGAGGGGATCTCGACCTTGCCGACCTGGATGAAGTCGTGGCCTTCGGAGACGACCTCCCACAGCGTCTTCTCGGGGTCGATGTTCTCGCGGCCCTGGTCGACGTAGCTGATCTTGACCGACTGGCCGATCTTCAGCTCGCCCTCGTCCAGCGGCTCCAGGCCCACGATGGTCTTGAACAGCGTGGTCTTGCCGACGCCGTTGGGGCCGATCACGCCGACGATGCCGTTGGGCGGCAGCGAGAAGGACAGCCCGTCGATCAGCACCCGCTCGCCGAAGCCCTTCTTCAGGTCCTTCGCCTCGATCACCTGGTTGCCCAGCCGTGGGCCGGGCGGGATGGTGATCTCCTCGAAGTCGAGCTTGCGGGTGGCCTCGGCCTCGGCGGCCATCTCCTCGTAGCGGGCCAGGCGGGCCCGGGACTTGGTCTGTCGGCCCTTCGCGCTGGAGCGGACCCACTCCAGCTCGTCCTTCAGGCGCCTGGCGAGCTTGGCGTCCTTCTTGCCCTGGACGTTGAGTCGCTCTTCCTTCTTCTCCAGATAGGTGGAGTAGTTGCCCTCGTAGGGGTAGAGCTTGCCGCGGTCGACCTCCGCGATCCACTCGGCGACGTGGTCCAGGAAGTACCGGTCGTGGGTGATGGCGATGACCGCGCCCTCGTACTGCTGCAGGTGCTGCTCGAGCCACAGCACGCTCTCGGCGTCGAGGTGGTTGGTGGGCTCGTCCAGCAGCAGCAGGTCCGGCTTCTCCAGCAGCAGCTTGCACAGCGCCACGCGGCGGCGCTCACCACCGGAGAGGTGGGTGACGGGCTCGTCGCCGGGCGGGCAGCGCAGCGCGTCCATCGCCTGCTCCAGCTGGGAGTCCAGGTCCCAGCCGTTGGCGGCGTCGATGTCGGTCTGCAGAGTGCCCATCTCCGCCATCAGCGCATCGAAGTCGGCATCGGGCTCGGCCATCTCCTCACCGATCGCGTTGAAGCGCTGGACCTTGCGGAACAGCTCGCCCATCCCCTCCTGGACGTTCTCCAGGACGGTCTTGGACTCGTCCAGCGGGGGCTCCTGCAGCAGGATGCCGACGCTGTGGCCGGGGCTGAGGCGGGCTTCGCCGTTGCTGGGCTGGTCGAGCCCGGCCATGATCTTCAGGATCGTGGACTTGCCGGCGCCGTTGGGACCGACCATGCCGATCTTGGCACCCGGATAGAAGCTCATGGTGACGTCATCGAGGATGAGCTTCTCGCCCACGGCCTTGCGGGCCTTGTACATGGTGTAAATGAACTCTGCCAAGCTGTTCTCCCTGGTAGTTCGACGATTCGGTCTGGCCGAACGATCTGGGAACGGTTGTGTTCCCCTGCGGTGGACTGGGGGCCCGGTCCGGCATGTGCGCACCGGGCGGGCGGGCACGGCCCGCTCCGGGGGCCGCGCCATGGACGAGACTACCGCCTCCCCCACGGCGCCCGGCGACTCCGAGCGGCCCACGGCACAGTCCAGTGGCTCAGTCCAGTGGGATGCCCTTCGAGGCCAGCACGGCTCGGGCGATGTCCGCGCCGTGCGCGGTCCCCTCGGGGTGCTCCTCGCCGTTGCGGGGCCACTGGTGCGCGTCGATGCCGAGCTCCCGGGCGGCGGCGACGTTGTCCTCGCGGTCGTCGAAGAAGATCACCGCGGAGGGGATGGACACTCCCCCGGTCTCATGGGAGAGCGCCTCCAGCAGGATCTCGTAGATCCGCCGGTCGGGCTTGACCAGCTCCTCCTCGGCGGAGATCAGCGCGAAGCCGAAGGCCTCGAACCAGTCGGCCCGGCGCACCGCCTCCCCGAAGGCCTGTGAGGCATTGGACAGCAGCACCATCGGCACCTCGTTGCGGGCGAGATCGTGGATCAGTGCCCGGGCCGCCGGGTCCAGGCGCAGGAAGTAACGGTTGTCGGCCTCCTGCACCTCGCTGACCTCGGTCTCGCTCAGCTGCTGGATCCCGACGGCCGCGGCGACGGCGCCCCAGTACTCGGCGGCGGTGCAGGCGCCGGCGTCGTAGGCGGGCCGCTCGGCCCACAGGGCCTGCCGCAGCGTCTCGATGTCCCCTCCCAGCAGCTCGTGCACATCGGGCACCGGGTCGTGGCCGGCGCTGAGGACCCCTCCGAAGTCGAAGACCACGGTGGGGCGGGGCGCGGTGCGGCGGCGGTTCTTCTTGCTCATCGGTCCTCACAGGTGGGCAGCCCATCGATGCTGCCGGTCTCGGCGATGGTCTCGGTGGCGGTCAGGGCGTCGTCGAAGTCCTCGACGGCGACGACCTCCAGGCCCTCCGGCTCGAAGCCCACCACCTGATCGCAGTTGACGCTGGGGGCCAGGAAGAACTCGGCTCCGGCCTCGTGGGCCCCGACCAGCTTCTGGCGGATCCCCCCGATCGAGCCGACGTCGCCCTCGATGTCGAGGGTGCCGGTGCCTGCGATGTCGTGCCCCCCGGTCAGGGCGCCCGGGGTGAGCTCGTCGTACACCGACAGGGAGAACATCAGCCCGGCGCTGGGCCCGCCGATCTCGCCGACGGTGATCTCCACGTCCATCGGGAAGTCGTACCCCTCGGCGAGCACCACGCCCATCCGGGCGCGACCGTCGGCCTCCTCGGAGGGGACCTCGAGGTCGAGCTCCTCCCCCTCCCGCTGGACCTGCATGGGGATGGGCTGCCCGGGCTCCCTCTCGCCGATCACCTGCTGGGCGCCGGGCACGTCGGCGGCGTCCCGGCCATCGACGGTCAGGACCACGTCCCCGGCCTCGAGGGTGCCCTCGGCCGGGGCGTCCTGCTCGATGCCCGCGATCAGCACCACCGGTTCGTAGTCGATGCCGAGCTCCCCGAGGGCGACGGCGACGGCGCCCTGCTGGGAGGTGTTCATCTGCACGGTGTTGGTCAGCGTCGTCTGCTCGCGGGTCTGGTCGTCGGGGAACATCAGCTCCCGGGGCATCACGGCCCGGGTGCGATCGAACCAGGAGACCGCCACCTCCACCGGCGTGACCTGGTATCCGGGCCCCCCGTCGACGGAGACGGTGGTCATCATCAGCGATCCCTCGGTGGGGTGGGTCTCGGCGCCGTCGATGACCAGGATCTGCTCGTCGTCGTAGGTTCCGAGCACGTCGATCGCCGGCCCGGGCTGCTCGATCACGTACGGGACGGGCATCAGGGAACCGCCCAGGATCATCACGCACAGCAACCCCAGCGACCCCAGCGCGAGGCGCGGCCGGGCCAGCTGCGCATCGTCGACGGCGCGCGAGAGCGCCGCTCGAACCCGCTCGCGACGGGTGGGCGGAGGGAGCTGAGGGGCGGTCACCCCGATATTGTGCCCCACTGGCCCGGGAGCGCTCGGTACGCTGACACCCGACGCACTGCTGGAGGTGGCCATGAATGATGACCCGATCCCGGGCGGACCCGGTGACATGGACGAGGAGGCGCTGAAGCGCTTCCTGAAGGAGACGTTCGGAGGTGCCCTCCCGGAGGAGGCTCTGGACGGACTGGATCTATCGGCCCTGGCCGAGCAGGCCAATCTGCCGCAGGACCCGGCGCAGCTGCGCGCTGCGGCCGCGCAGATGCAGCATCTGTTCGCCGCGCAGGGCGACAACCCGGTGAACTGGACGATGGCCGAGGACATCGCCCGCCGCACCGCGGAGGGCAGCACGGAGATCCCGGGCATGCCGGAGCCGAGCGGGACTCCCGGTGATCCGGCTCCCACTCCCGCGCAGACCGAGCGGCTGCGCCAGGCCGCGCAGGTGGCGGCGCTGTGGCTGGACCCGGTGGTGACCATCGATGTGCCCTCCACCCAGCTCGGCGTGCTCAGCCGGGCCACCTGGCTGCATCGCACCCTGCCGCGCTGGAAGACGACGGTGGAGCCGGTCGCCAAGTACATGGCCGGCGCGATCGGCGAGGCGATTTCCTCGCAGGTCGAGCAGATGCCGATGGAGATGCCCGGCGGTGACCCGGGCGCGATGATGGAGCGGATCGGCGGGACCATGTTCGGCGTCCAGTTCGGTCACGCGATCGGTTCGCTGGCGCGGGAGATGGCCGGCACCACGGATCTGTCACTGCCCTTGGGCCGCGAGGGTGAGCCGGCGATGGTGGCCGCCAACGTGGAGGACCTGATCGCCGGTCACAGCCTGGACCCCGATGCGGCCCGCATCTTCCTGGCCGCTCGCGAGCTGGCCCACACCGCCCTCTTCTCGGCGGCGCCGTGGTTGGGCAGGGCCCTGTTCTCGGCGGTCGAGGATTTCGCCCGGGGCATCACCCTGGATCTCGATGCCCTCGACGAGATGGTGCGCGGCATGGACCTCAGCGATCCGCAGGCGATGGCGGCCCAGCGCCCCGAGGACATGTTCGTGTTCACCCGCCGCGCCTCCCAGGAGCGCGCGCTCGAGGAACTGGCCACCACGCTCGCCCTGGTCGAGGCGTGGGTCGACCATGTCACCACGCAAGCGCTGGTGGGCAAGCTGCCGCAGCTGGAGGCACTGCGGGAGGTGCTGCGTCGGCGCCGTGCGTCGGGGGCGCCCGCCGAGCAGATGCTGGCCCGCACGGTCGGTATCGAGCTGCGTCCGCGCCGGGTGCGCGAGGCACTGGCCTGGTGGGACAGCGTGCTGGCCACGGAGGGCGAGGCCGGGCGCGAGGCCAAATGGGACCACCCAGACCTGCTGCCCACCGCCGAGGTGCTCTCCGGCCGGCCGCAGGCACCGCGCACCGACCCCGAGGCGGCCGACGCCGAGGAGCTGGCCGACGTCCAGCTCCCCGCGGACTTCGATGCGGAGCTGGAGCGGCTGCTGCGCGGAGACAGCCCGGACGACTCCGACGACGGGGAGGCCCCGCACGACGGTCCCACCGATGATCAGGGCCGGTGACCGCCGTCCCTGACACGCGCACCGCTCTGGCCGAGCTGTCCGCGGCCGTCTCCCCGGCGCGGCAGGACTATCTCGAGCTGCTGCGCTCGAGTCCGCGCGCGCTGCACCGCGAGGGCGGGCCACGTCACCTCACGGCCAGCGCCGTGGTGATCGATGCACCGGCCGAGCACGTGGCGCTGATGTGGCACCGCAAAGGGCAGTTCTGGGTGCAGCCCGGCGGGCATCTCGAGGAGGGCGAGGCCAGCTTCGAGCAGGCCGCCCGCCGCGAGGTCACCGAGGAGATCGGCCTGGAGGGCCTGGAGCGGGTGGGCGCGGGGCCGGCGGTCCTGCACCGGCACACCCTGGACGCGGCCTTCGGCCGCTGTGAGGAGCACTGGGACGTGCAGTACCTGCTGCGGGCCCCGGCACCCGCCGCCCAGCTGCCCCTGACCGCGAGCGCGGAGTCCCCCGAGGTGCTCTGGGTGCCCTGGCCGCTGATCGACGGCGGGCCGCGACGCTCGAGCGCCGCCCTGCCCGAGGGCACCGTGGCGGACATGCCGGGCAAGCTCGAGGAGCTGGCCGACTACCTCACCGGGATCTGAGGCTCCTCGAGCTCGAGGCTCGGGCCGGGTCCCTCCTGCGGGTCGTGTCCCTCCTCGGGCTCGTCGATGCCCTGGGGCAGGTCCGCGGCCCAGGAGACGCCGTCGAGGAAGCCGCGGGCGCGCTCGGCCTTCGGATAGCGGCCCATCAGCGCGTAGAACTCCGGTCCGTGGCCGGGGACCAGCAGGTGCACCAGCTCGTGCATCACCACCGAGCGCAGCACCCAGTCCGGCATGCCCTGCAGCCTCGAGGACAGGCGGATGGTGCCTTCGGCCGGCGTGCAGGATCCCCACCGCCGCTGCTGGCGTGTGGACCAGGTCACGGAGGTGGGGCGGGCACGGCCGCCGAGATACGTGTCACTGAGCTCGCGGGCGATCGCGGCGAGGGATGCGTCACTGCGCCGGGTGGGTGCGGTGCGCTCCTCCTTCCGGGCCAGCTGGTCGACCATCCGCCGGACCCAGTCGCGCTCCTGTCGGGCGCTGAAGGCGGCCGGGATGGCGATCACCAGATCCCCCTCACGGCGCGTGATGGACACGCTGCGGCGGCGGCGTGCGGAGCGACGCACCAGCACCCGCTCCCCGCGGGGGCCGGAGACGTCCGGATGAAGCTCGAGCTGGGGCATGCCCACAGCGTGACACGAAATCTCGTCAAGAAACTTCTTCCACAACGAAACCCGGCAAAGGTGCTCGTCATAACGCTGTCACCAGCGAGATCGATGGTTCCTCCACAGTGGCCCCACAGTCTGAGGCCGGCTGTCCACAGTGATCGTCCGCTTGTCCACAGCCTGTCCCCGAGCCACCTTTGACCGACGGTGCCGCCAGGCGCTACGTTTTCCAGGACGTGGAACCCCGGGATAACTAGCAGGACGCACACGGGGAAGGTGCGCGTGGTGCTGAGCGCCCCCGGGGTTCCACGGCCCGCATGGTGTCGCCCGCCCGCTGTCGGGCCTCGACGTCGGCCCGTCGCACGCACTTCCTCTCCCCCCTGGCGGGGCTCCTCCGACCCGAAGCGTGCGGCGGGCCGCTCCCGCTCCCGGCCGCTGCGGAGTGCTGCGGCCTCTCGCCGGTTTCGTGGGCCCCCGCCGCCCCGCTACAGTGAATCGCCCCGTCCGGCACGGTCCGTGCCACGAGCGGGGCGATCATCATCGTCTATCGAACGAGGAGCGGTTATGGCCGACGAGACCTACGCCGGAGAGTTCTACTGCGTCAAGTGCCGCGAGAAGCGGGAGGCCGAGGGCAACGTCGTCGTCTCCAACGGCCGACGGATGGCGAAGGCGGTGTGCCCCGAGTGCGGCACCAAGCTGAACCGCATCCTGGGCAAGGCGTGAGCATCACGGCCTGAGGCAGAACCTGACAGCAGCGCCTTGCGGGGCCTCTGCTGCGCACGAGGGGCGGGGCACCGGACAGGTGCCCCGCCCCTCGTGCCTGCGGCGCCGGGCGGTCGCGCGCCCGGCGCCTCACGCGGCGTTCTTGCGGGGACGGCCGCGGCCGCGCTTGACGGCGATGATGCGACCGGCCTCGAAGATCTCGCCGCCCCAGACGCCCCAGGGCTCACCGCGCTCGAGGGCACCGTCCCGGCACGCCTCCAGCAGCGGGCAGGAGCGGCACAGGGCCTTGGCCTGTTCGAGATCGGCGGGCCGCTCGGCGAAGAAGAGGTCGGCGGCGTCGATGTCATGGCACGGCAGCTCGTAGCTCGCCGAAGCGGTCGAGGTCAGGAAAGTGGTGAGTAGAGAAGTCATCGTCTCGCTGCTTGAAGTTCATCGGGGGACGAGCCCATCAGGGCGGGGGTGCGGCGGCGGTGCCGCACCGGCAGCGAGGCGTACTCGTCAGCTCAGCGTCGGCACCGTGGGGGCATAGGCTCCCCGCGCTCGCAGATCAGGCGCGATGAAGAAGGCGCCGTCCTGCTCGATATTCCTGATGATCACAACGACACCTCCTCTCGTGAGCGCGCACCCCGGTTTCCCGGACCACGTCTGTGGACGATTGACGGGCATGAGTCTACACACACCGCCCCGGGAGCACATCCATTTTTTGACCTGCGGTTTCACCCGTTCTCTGCGGTTCTCGAACGGTGACTTCCCAGTAGCTCGAGAACCTCATGGCCGTAGCTCTCAACCTTCGCCGGGCCGACGCCCGGGACGGCCAGCAGCTCACTCGGACTGCGCGGATCGCGCTCGGCGATCGCTTCCAGGGTGGCGTCGGTGAAGACGGTGTATGCCGGCGCCCCGCTGCGACGGGCGCGCTCGCGGCGCCAGGTGCGCAGCTGCTCGAGCACCGCCCCGTCCGCGGACGGCGGGCAGCCGGCATGCCGGCCGATCTTCTGATCACGGGTGGTGACCAGTGCCTGTTCGCACACCCGGCAGTCGGAGTAGAGGGTGGCGGTGCGGCGGCCGGTGCGGCGCGCGGTGGCGCCCGTCGGCTCGCTGCGCGCATCGGGATGCTCGAGAACGCCGTCCAGGAAGCGCGAAGGCTTGCGCGAGCCCCGGGCGCCGGGGGTCCGCGCGGCGGCCCAGGAGACGGTCAGCAGGTCGCGGGCACGGGTGAGCGCCACATAGAACAGCCGCCGCTCCTCCTCGACCTCCGCGGCCGTCTTGGCCATGGAGATCGGCAGCAGGCCGTCGCTGGCCCCGACCACGTGGACCACGGGCCACTCCAGGCCCTTGGCGGCGTGCACGGAGGCCAGGGTGACGCCGTCGACGACGGGGGCGGACTGCGCCTCGGCGCGCTCCTCGAGCTCCCGCACCACCTCGGCCAGCCCCGTCCCTGGCCGGGCCAGGACGGTGTCAGCCAGGCCCACCAGGGCGTTGAGGGAGTCCCAGCGCTCGCGCACCGCCCCGGTCGTGGCCGGCGGCTGCGGGTTCCAGCCCTGCTGGGAGAGCACATCGCGCACAGCCCGGCCGGGCTCGATCTGCTCCACGCGGGTGGCGGCGCGCAACGAGACCATCGCCCGCCGCACCTCCTGCCGCTCGAAGAAGCGGTCGCCGCCGCGCACCAGGTAGCCGATGCCGCGGGAGGTCAGGGCCTGCTCGAAGGCCTCGGACTGGCCATTGGTACGGAACAGGATGGCCACGTCCGCCGCGGGCCTTCCGTCCTCGATCAGGGCCTGGATCCGCTCGGCGATGCCCTCGGCCTCGGCGGGGTCGTCGGGGAAGGACTCGACGACCGGCGGCGGCCCCTGCTCGCGCTGGGAGACCAGGGTCAGGCGGCTGTCACGGGTACGGCCGCGGGCCGAGTCCAGGACGGTGTTGGCCATCCGCACGATCTGCGGCGTGGAGCGGTAGTTGCGCTCGAGGCGGATGGTGCGGGCGCGCTTGAACTCGCGTGAGAAGTCCAGCAGATAGGAGGCGCGGGCCCCGGCGAAGGTGTAGATGGTCTGGGCGGCGTCACCGACCACGCAGAGGTCGTCGGAGGTGCCCAGCCACAGCCGCAGCAGGGAGTGCTGCAGGGCCGAGACGTCCTGGTACTCGTCGACGACGAAGTGCTTGTACTGGGCGCGGACCTCGCGGGCCACGTCGGGACGCTCGGTGAGGAACCCGACCATGTGCAGCAGCACGTCCTCGAAGTCGATCACGCCGCGTTCCTTCTTCACCTCCTCGTACTGGGTGAGGATGCGGGCGATGGAACGGGGGTCGAAGCCGGCCACCCCGGGGCGGCGGGCCTTCTCGACCGCATCCGGGTAGCTCTCGGGGGTGAGCATCGACACCCGTGACCACTCCACCTCGGCGACGATGTCGCGCAGGGCGGCGCGGTCCACGCTCATGTGGAGGCGGGTACAGGCCTCGCCGACGCCGGCGAACTTGCCCGGCATGATCTCCGGCATCGTCCCGCCGACCACGCGCGGCCAGAAGTGGCGCAGCTGGCGCAGGGCGGCGGAGTGGAAGGTGCGGGCCTGGACCGCGGGCACCCCCAGGTCTCGCAGCCGTGAGCGCATCTCGGCGGCGGCCTTGGCGGTGAAGGTCACCGCCAGCACGTGGCGCGGGTTCAGCCGACCGGTGGCGACCCCGTAGGCGATACGGTGGGTGATCGCACGAGTCTTGCCGGTGCCGGCGCCCGCGAGCACGCACACGGGGGTGGTGAAGTGGCTTGCGACCTCACGTTGCTCGGGGTCGAGCGCGGTGAGGATCTCCTCGGCGTCCATCGGGGCGGTGGGGGCGGGGGCGTGGTCAGGTGCGGTCATCGCCTCCCATACTGCCAGCGCCGCCCGACAGTCCGGCCCGGCCTGTGGACGGGTGCGGTCAGCGCTCCTGGCCGTGACGCCAGTCGTCGATCAGGGCGCGGCCGAGGGAGGCGGGGCCCGGCAGCTCGATCTGTCCGGCCTTCAGGACATCCTCCAGCTCCTCGCGGCTGAACCAGCTGGCCTCGGCGATCTCGTCATCCTGGAGGGTCAGCTCCGTCGAGCCGGGCACCCAGGCGCGGAAGCCCAGCATCAGCGAGCGCGGGAAGGGCCAGGGCTGGCTGCCCACGTACTGCACCTCCTCGACGTCCACGCCGACCTCCTCGGCGACCTCCCTGGCGACGGCTCCCTCGAGGGACTCCCCCGGCTCCACGAAGCCGGCCAGGACGGAGTGGAAGCGCCCCCGGAAATTGGTGTTGCGAGCCAACAGGAGCCGGTCGGCGTCATCGCGCACCGCCATGATCACTGCGGGATCGGTGCGGGGGAAGTGCTCGGTGCCGTCCTCGCGACAGCGCAGCACCCAGCCGCCCACGTCGGGCTCGAGCAGCCCGCCGCACAGCGGGCAGTGGCGCATGGAGCGGTGCCAGGTGCCCATCGCCACGGCAGCGAGCGTCAGGTCGGCATCGGCGGAGTCGAGGGCATCGGCCACGTGACGCAGATCGCGCAGATCGCGGCCGGGGTCATCGAGCTCGGCGCTGGGCTCGGGGACCTCCACCGCGAGGATGCGCAGGCCCTGACGCCTGCCCAGCAGCACCAGCGGCTGGTGGGTGGAGCCGCGGGGGTCGGCGGTCTCGAGGGCGGGACGCAGCAGGCCGTCCTCGTCCTCCCTGAGCGCTGCCGCCCCGGCCCGGGTGACCAGGTAACGGGCGTCGTCGCCGGGAGCGACCATCGCCGGGTCGACACGGCTGAGCGCATCGCGGTCAGAGGTCAGCAGGGTCAGGGGGGTGTGCAGGTGGGGCCCGCGCAGGATTGCCATGATCGAACCCTATCGATCCCGCGAGGCCTCCAGGGGCCAGCGGTCCGCTCCGGGTACGGTGGCCCTGTGCATCGCAACCTCTACACCCTGGCCGCTCTCGCCGCGGCGGCGGTCCCCGGGCTGGTCCCGGTGCGGACCGCCGCGGTGGCGACGCCCATCGAGGATCTCGATGTCGCCGGAGTCATCGGTGAGGACGATCGTCGCGTGATGGTCATGTCCCCCTCGTCGACGGCCTCCGGGGTGCGACTCGAGCGTGACCTCAAGGTCGCCGAGACCCTGTCCGGCACGCCATTGCGCACGGTGATCCCCCCGGTGCTCGGCTTCGTCCGGTTGCCCGAGGGCGGCCGCGCCGCCGTGACCCAGGCCCCGGTGGGCCGGCCCCTGCTGCTGGACGAGCTGTCCGCCTCCCCCGCCCTGGCCCGCTCCCTGGGCGTCGTCCTGGCCCGGATCCACACCGTGCCCCGCTACGCCGGTGAGGCGGCCGGGGTGGAATCCTTCACCGCCGAAGCTCTGCATCAGCAGCTGCGGGAGCGGATCGACCGGGTGCACGGCGGTGGCCACCTGTCCGCCGCGGTTGCCCAGCGCTGGGAGGCGCTGCTGGCGGATCCCGAGCTGTGGGACTTCACGCCGCAGTTCGTGCACGGCGACCTGTCCGAGGAGAGCCTGTTCCATGCCGAGGACCAGATCAGCGCCGTGCGCGACTGGTCCTCGGCGAAGGTCGCCGACCCGGCCACGGATCTGGCATGGCTGATCTCCTCGCTCGAGCCGGAGCTGTTCGACGAGTTGTACGGGGCCTACCAGGAGGAGCTGCCCACCTCCACGCATCCGCGACTGCTCGAGCGCGCCCAGGCGTTGGGCGAGTTCGCCGTGGCCGAGTGGCTGCTGCACGGTCTGGACACCGGTGACGAGACGATCACCTCCGACGCCCGCGGCATGCTCACCGACCTCGACGCGGATCTGGCGCAGCTGGCTCGTGAGGAGGCCGAGCGCACCTACGAGGAGATGAACTCCCGCGACGACGGCACCGTCTGAGGTCGTGCTCACTCGCCCTGATCACCCGCCAGTACACTCCCCTTCCATGCTTTCCCGTCCGACCGGTCCGCCTGCAGCCCAGCCGCCCTCGGCCGGCCTTCTTCCGCCCGAAGAATTCCGCCACTGGTACGGCCGCTGGGAGCCGCTCGACCCCACCTCGATCGCGGCCTTCATGGAGGGCTTCGACCGGCCCTGGTGGATCATCGGAGGCTGGAGCATCGAGGTCGTGACCGGCGTCTGCCGCCCTCATGAGGACATGGACATCTCGATCCTGTCCGGGGACGCCGAGGCGTTCCGTCTCTTCCTCGGGGACCGCTGGACACCGTGGAACGTCGACGAGGGATGGTTTCGCCCCTTCGATGACCGGTTCACCGAGGTCCGCCCCGACAGCCAGCTGTGGGTGCGCCGTGACGCAGGCTCCCCCTGGGTGCTCGACGTCCCCTTCACGCCCGAGACCGACGGCCGCTGGACCAGTAAACGCCACCTCCAGCACACCGAGCATCTCGACGATGTCACCTGGATCGCGCCGGACGGGCTGCGCTATTCCCGGCCGGAGGTGACCTTGATGTTCAAGGCCGCGCAGGCCCGGGAGAAGGACCGGCAGGACGCCCGGGCCGCCCTCCCCCTCCTCGATGCCCGCGCTCGCCGCTGGCTGAGGGGGGCCGTGGCCCGCTTCGCTCCCGATCACGAGTGGGTGCGGTCGCTCTGAGCGGTCAGTGCGGGAAGCCCTCGGCGGGGTCGCCCGGGGAGCCCTGTGGCCGCTCGCGGGTGACGAACACCGACAGGAACCTGATCGGCGCCTCGATGATGCGGGCGGGGCCATGCAGCCCTTCACCGTCGAACAGGAGGCTGTCCCCGGCTTCCATGCGGAACACGGATTCCTGGTGCTGGTAGTCCATGACACCCTCGAGGACGTACACGAACTCCGACCCCATGTGCTGGAACAGTGGGAACGGCTGGCTCTCGTCGGTCAGCGTCACGAGCAGGGGTTCGAACAGTCCGTGGCGTCGGGTCAGCTGACCGAGCAGCTGATAGCGATGCCCCAGGTTGCTCCCGCGCCGCACGGTCTCAGGGGCCTGACCTGACTTCGAGAAGACGGATTGCGTCTCGTGGTCGGCGGCGCGGAAGAGACTGGTGACCGGGACCTCCAGGCCCCTGGCCAGCGCATCCACCGTCGCGAGGCTCGCCGAGGTCTGAGCATTCTCGATCTTCGAGAGCATCTGCCGGCTGATGCCGACCCGGGAGGCCAGCTCCGAGAGGGTCAGGCCGCGCGCGATGCGCATCTGCCTCGTACTCTCGGCGATAGCGTGCTCGAGCGACTTCGGCGAAGGTGACAGCGGCCGCCCACCCTCGACCGGTGGGCTCAGCTCGTGCCCGGGCACGGTGTCGTCGGATTCCACACTGCCACGCTTTCAGATGAGTCCCGATTCCGCTGAGGGCATTCCGGTGATGCCCCCGTGGTCCTCCGTCGAAACGCATGGTGGACGCGGACACCACACACTATCGCGGCCCGGACCGCCTCCCGGGAGCATACGGCGAACGCGTCATCGACTCGATGCGGTCCGCTCCGTTGTCCACGATGAGAACACCATCTGTCACCTACCAGTGGCGCGCCGTACCCTGCAGTGGCGTCGCATATCTCCGCTGAAAGGACCGCGATGATCGATCCTCTGCTCCAGGACACCTTCGACCAGGTGCTGCACCGCAACCCCGGAGAGCCCGAGTTCCACCAGGCCGTCAAGGAGGTCTTCGAGTCCCTCGAGGTCCTCCAGAGACGTCATCCCGAGTACGCCGCCAACGGGATCCTGATGCGGCTGTGCGAGCCGGAGCGTCAGATCATCTTCCGGGTGCCCTGGGTCGACGATGAGGGCACCGTCCGCGTCAATCGCGGTTTCCGCGTGGAGTACAACTCGGCGCTGGGCCCT
>Ga0209487_1001017_pt1 | contig 24233 bp, 22 predicted proteins | sample Poulit2012_FD_187524 | JGI IMG/M metagenome (GOLD analysis project Ga0209487, IMG submission 187524) | Agricultural soil microbial communities from Georgia to study Nitrogen management - Poultry litter 2012 (SPAdes) (version 2) | ecosystem: Environmental > Terrestrial > Soil > Agricultural land...
GCCTTCATGGATTTACGTTACTGACCCTCGTGGTTAACAACGTGAAGTTCCAAGATGGCATACAAGTGGAGGGAGCATCAGCAAGAGACGCTGCTTAGCTCTGTACACCAGATTTGACCATAGCTCTCTTATTGATGCTTTTAGGCTAAGTGAAAGATCCGCTTGCAGGCTGTTGGGGCTAAGCAGAACAACCTATCGCTACCATCGCGTCAGCAAGAACGATGAAGGCCTTGTCGAGCGTTTAAAAGAGCTTGCTGTTCAGTATCCTCGATATGGCTATCTTATGCTGCATGAGCTTCTTAAGCGTGAAAAATTGGTTATAAACAAAAAACGTACCTATCGGTTATATCGTGAATTAGCGCTACAAGTGCGCACTAAGCGTAGAAAGAAACTTATGCGTCCTCGCATTCCTATGGCAACACCTAGCACTATAAATCAACGTTGGTCGATGGATTTTGTGTCTGATTAACTTGCTAACGGCCGCCGATTCCGAGTACTTAATGTGGTGGATGATTTTAGCCGCGAAGTGATAGGGCAGCTTGTATCCGTATCAATTTCAGGGCCACAAGTCGCACGATATTTAACCCAGTTAATTGAAATAAGAGGTAAGCTCAGATCAATAGTCTGCGACAACGGTCCAGAATACACCAGCAAAGCCATGTTTTTATGGAGCAAAGAGCAAGAGGTATCACTCCGTTTTATTCAGCCAGGCAAGCCTACTCAAAATGCTTTTGTTGAAAGCTTAAATGGCAAGTTTAGAAATGAATGTTTAAATCAGCATTGGTTTAGAACATTGGCCGAGGCTACGTACGAAATAGAGCCATGGCGGCAACACTATAATGATGTTTGACCACATAGCTCACTGAATTACCAAGCCCCTTCCGAGTATGCGAAAAAGGCGGCATAATATGAGCTATCTCATCTAAGTGGTGGTACTAAAGATGGGGAAAGGCCAGTAGAAGCATTTATTACGGGGAATTTTAACTTCGAATCTCGAACTCAACAAAAAAAGGTTGCACTAGGCAATGAGTTGGGTGAAGTGCGCAATCAAATAATCAAACAAATGCGGACTGAGGTTGGCTATAAAAGCTAACAATGCTAAACATAATCATGCAATGCAAACGCATTGTACTAGGCGGCGTAGGCTACATACATCAACTATTGGAGTATATCTTGAAGTTAACAAAGGCAATTCAGAACCTTGGGAAAATCGAAGCGATAAAAACCGCAGAATTAATAGCAAAAGAAGAAGGTGTTGATTGGAGCGTTGGAATATCAGCAGTCTTCAATGCTGTTGTATCAGATCCGGAAAGAGCTCCTGGCAATATAGGAGGAAGAAATGATGATGAAAGATCACTTATCCGGAAATGGGTATTGAAATATCAGAGTGGCATTGAAGGAAGAGCGAGTGTCCGTAGGTCTAACCTCCCTGGTACTATCGCTGACCCCATTATTGAAGAGATAATTGGTGCTAGACTTACTGCCTTAACAAAAAACGATTTGAATAAAATCACGTATGCGCATCGCTTGGGAATGTCTGCCGAGAATATTCTCGGCTTGATTCTTGAAGAGTATTTGGCTGACAATCTTGCTGAGTTTGGCTGGCACTGTGCTTGGGGTGAGACGGTGAGGTCAGTGGACTTCGTTCATGAGGATGGGCGACTTCTTCAAATAAAGAATCGGAGTAACTCAGAAAATAGTTCTAGTAGCGCTATCAGGGCAGGTACTAAAATCGAAAAGTGGTTTCGCATTAAGGCTAATAGAATTGAATACATGTGGGAGTCATTAAACGAAATTTGTGGCACTGATTCTTTAAGCGAAGTAGAGTTTATTTCATTTGTACAGAATACAATAAAGAATAATCCGAGTTGTTTGGCTGTAGAGACAGAAAATCCGTGGAAATAAAAGAATTAAGCTTGGGTTTTCAGCCCAAGCTTAATTCTTGCTGAGAGTACGAGCCATGATGTTTCGCAACTCGCTGCTGGAAAGCGAACATCCATTCTTTGTGAGACGTACTCCTATATCGGGAATATTTGAAACCGCTTAAGCTCCTCACTTTTTTGCCAGACAAAAGATCCATCACTAGGTTGCCTATGGCAACTCCTAAGCTGAGCGGCACAGCGTTGCCAACCTGTTTGTATTGCTGAATGAGTGGGCCTGCTAATTGCCAATTATCTGGAAACTCCTGTATACGTTTGTATTCCTCAATGGATAACGGTCTATCTTCTTCCGGGTGCGCCAAGTCGGTTGCGGGCATCGTTGGATGCGTAACCAGCGTAGGGGATGGTTTTTTCCAATCTAATCGCCGTAAAAATCCGGTTTTTCCACCGCCTGCGTAAAATGATTTTCCCAAAGCCTCTTTCTGCAAATTTTCTGGGAGATTTTTCCAGTTTTGGCCGGGTTTAAGCAAACGATAGTACTTCAATCGTTTCTCAGGAAAATTAAGGTAGTGATGCTTATCAATACCGCCTAAGCAAGATTTTAATGTCTTCCATTTTGGGAGATTAAATGCACCGTCCTCAGAGTGAGTTGGAACAAGGTAGGGTGGTTCTTCGCCATTTCGAGAACAGATAATAATGACACGTTCTCTGACTTGAGGAGTTCCAAAATTGGCAGAATTATATAAATTGAACGAGTAACCATAACCAGACTTGTCTAGCTTACTGAGAATGAAGTTCAATGCTCCACCTTTTAGTTCATCTTCTGCTAAATCTGGAAACCCTTCCCCCCGTAAATGATGGGGGCGATGTTCCATTGGGCATGAGAGCAATCCCCGAACATTTTCGATGACTAAGTACTTTGGTTTAAGCTCCAATGCCAGATCAAGATATTTAAGGAATACATTGCCTCGCTCATCACTCAAACCTTGCCGCTTCCCTGCTGTGCTAAATGCTTGGCAGGGTGGGCCACCAACTATAAGATCAATATCGTCTTCAATAGAAAGGCCAGCGGCTCTTCGTACGTCTTCCGCCGTATAATCGTTAATATCGCCAAGTAGGGCGGTATCTGGACGATTCAGCGCTATTGTCTGCCTACAGTATTTATCGACCTCACATGCCAATCTAACGTGAAAACCAGCTTTTTCAATACCCAAGTCAAGACCCATGGCTCCAGAGAAAAAACTAAGGGCAATTGGTTTTCTAGCGATGGCAGAAATGTTATACGCTGGTCGATCCTCTGCGATTATATGCCCGCTAACCAGGCCGTAAGTATCAATACTTTTTTGCAGAATTGTCCAGCTATTCCCAATTTTTCTTGCTTCAAGAAGCCCTTGACGGCAAAGGGTTCTGGCTCGCTGCTCGCTAATCTTTAGTTGCGCAGCGGCATCTTTGATACTGACTTCGGTACTCATCATGAATCTCTCTATCGAAACCTGTGGTAAGTACCCATTTTAAAGAGGGTTGCAAATGTGTGTCAAGCCCTAACAAGAACGCCAAATCGGACACGGGCTTTGTCCATACCGGTTACGCGAAATGTTAGGTAACTCCAAAGTCGTCAACCCTTCAGCCTGTATGATGAGCTCAGCAACAGATAACGACTCTTAAGCTCACAGCCTATGAAAAAAGAGGCTTAGGAGTCTATTCACCACGCCACTTTGGCTCTCTTTTCTCCACAAAGGCACATATGCCTTCTTTAGCATCTACAGCATCAAGATTGTCTGCCATGACTTGTGCTGTGTAATCGTAAGCATCTGCTAGAGTCATCGTGTTTTGTGTATAAAAAGCTTTTTTGCCAATGGCTAGGGTTTTAGAAGATTTTGAAGCAATTAGTTTGGCTAAATCTAGCGTTTCTTGCTCCAATGTTTCTGCTGCCACCACACGGTTCACCAAACCTATTTGTTCGGCTTTATCTGCCGCTATCATGTGGCCAGTGAGCAGCATTTCCATCGCATGTTTAGGCTGAACGTTGCGTGTTAGTGCCACCATGGGAGTGGAGCAAAAGAGGCCGATGTTGACTCCGGGTGTGGCAAAGCGGGCATTGTCAGCTGCTACCGCCAAATCGCAGCTAGCCACTAGTTGGCATCCTGCCGCTGTGGCCACGCCCTGTACTTGCGCAATAACGGGCTTCGGCAAATTCACAACTTTCTGCATTACCACAGAGCATTGTTTAAACAGAGCCAGTTGCGCCTCATGATTGCCGAGTTGTTGCTGTATTTCTTTCAGATTGTGCCCCGCACTAAATACATGGCCCGCTGCAGCAATAATAATCACTTGATAATCGTTATTCGCCGCGGCTTCATCTAATCGTTGTTCTAATAATTCAAGCATGGCCAGCGATAAGCTGTTGCGGCTATCAGGGTGGTTGAGTGTGATGCAGCCCACACCTTGGCTGGCTTGGTGCAGTGTAATGGCATCTTGGGGAAGTGACATAAAGGCCTCTTTTATTATTCAGCAATGGGCAAGCTAAGCATTAATGGGGATGTGTTGTGAAGAGAGTAGCTTTACAGTTTTGGATGGTGCTGGTCAACATTCCAGTAAGCGCCTGTCGCGCCCCTAGATTGTTTAATATCGAGCTTGCTTGCCAGGCTCCTAGATTTTTTAACTGGCGAGCTGGGAATCTTCGTCGCTATGGAAGACTGCGTTTATAAAACGTTTTTAGTCAGTAAGCTCGCTGCGGTGCTAGGTGCTAAATCCCCAACCGCAAATTCCCCTCAATTTCTTCTATCAATAACTCAGGAACGCTGTTCTCAACAGCTAATTGACGCCAACACGACACCTGCTCAATGGTGTCGTTAATGTAGTTTCGCGTAAATAGCGGGCTCACTCTTTCGAGTGAATAAAAACGCTCTCGGGTGAAATCATCGCGCTTGCAGTAATGCTGTCAAACTTCACCCTATTGAACAGGAGGGGGATTGCTGAATTAGCTGATAATAAAGAGGCTGCTTACTATCTATCACTTGTTAGCTATTGCCCGTTGCTTGGGTTGACCCAGGTGTTTATCGATGGCAGACTCTCACGTTGTCTTTAATCCCGCTTAAGGTACGCACTTTGTTCGTTAGTCCGCCCTAGTATTCCTCCTCTTAGTCATCCCATTCGAAGATGGCTGCATTAACTGCCATAGCCATGGCAGGCGTTTTTTTGCGTCAAAAATAACTCACAAAATTCAGTAACTCCACTTAAATGCTCGTCGCTATTAATACTGCGGGCTTGTTGTGCCTCAGTATGGCCAGCCTTTGCGTTACTGTTTGCTTATTACAAGGTTTAATCATGCTTGAAAAAATGAAACTCGAGTGGCTCTCCAATATTCGTGGCGATTTACTCGCTGGCCTCGTTGTGGCTCTGGCCTTAATACCAGAGGCTATTGCGTTCTCGATTATTGCTGGGGTTGATCCAAAAGTTGGCTTGTATGCTTCATTTTGTATTGCCGTAATCATTTCAATAGTCGGTGGGCGCCCCGGTATGATCTCTGCTGCTACGGGTGCTATGGCGTTGCTGATGGTCACCCTGGTACGTGAGCACGGGCTTGAATACCTGCTTGCTGCCACCTTGCTAACGGGGGTGATCCAAATTTTAGCGGGGTATCTTAAGCTGGGTAATTTAATGCGCTTTGTATCGCGCTCGGTAGTCACTGGGTTTGTTAATGCCCTTGCTATTCTTATTTTTATGGCTCAACTTCCCGAGCTAACCAATGTAACTTGGCATGTCTACGCCATGACTGCTGCCGGGTTGGGAATTATTTATCTTTTCCCATACTTGCCCGTGATTGGCAAAATTATTCCTTCACCGCTGATTTGTATTGTGCTGTTAACCACGGTCGCCATCGTCAGCGGGCTCGACATACGCACCGTCGGCGATATGGGGCAATTACCAGATACCTTACCCGTATTTTTATGGCCTGAAGTGCCTTTAACGTGGGAAACACTACAAATCATCTTGCCTTACTCCATAGGCCTGGCAGTGGTGGGTTTGCTGGAATCAATGATGACGGCAACGATTATTGATGACTTAACAGATACCGACAGTGACAAAAATCGTGAGTGTAAAGGTCAAGGTATCGCTAACATTGGCTCAGGTTTGATGGGCGGTATGGCAGGCTGTGCAATGATTGGGCAGTCTGTTATTAACGTGAAGTCTGGTGGGCGTGGGCGCTTGTCTACCTTTTCTGCTGGAGTTTTCTTATTAATTTTAATCGTATTTTTAGATGAGTGGCTCAAGCAGATTCCCATGGCTGCTTTGGTGGCTGTGATGATCATGGTGTCTATCGGCACCTTCTCATGGAGTTCTGTCAAAGACCTTAAAAAACACCCTCTATCTACAAATATTGTCATGATTGCAACCGTTGTGGTGGTCGTTTTTACCCATAACTTAGCCATTGGCGTGCTCGTGGGCGTGCTACTCGCAACCTTGTTTTTTGCCAATAAAATTGGTCGCTTTATGGTAGTAAAATCTCAGCAAACCGAGAACGATATACGGGTCTATCAAGTTATTGGGCAGGTTTTCTTTGCTTCGTCTGATCAGTTTGTTTCTGCTTTTGATTTTAAAGAAGCCGTTAGCAAGGTGGTGATTGATCTTAGCCATGCACACTTCTGGGATATCACGGCTGTATCTTCCTTGGATAAAGTGGTTATTAAGTTTAAGCGCCTAGGGGCTGATGTGGAGGTTATTGGCATGACAGAAGCTACCGCTACGATTGTTGATAAATTTGGTGTCCATAATGATCCCGAAGAAGTTGAAAAGCTGATGGCAGGCCATTAAGGAGATAACAATGAACAAAATTATAACCTGTATAGACGCCTCGATTTACGCCAATGATGTTTGCACGGCAGGCATCTGGGCAGCTAAAAAATTGAGCAAACCACTCGTATTAGTTCATGCTATTGAAAAGAAAAATACGCCAACCGCTAATGATTTTAGTGGCGCTATCGGCTTGGGCGCACGCTCTTCTTTATTGGCAGAGTTAGCATTACTTGATGCCCAACATAGCAAAGTAGCTATCAAGCTAGGCAAAGATCTATTAACTCAAGCACAACAATGTGCGGCAGAGCAAGGCTGCAAACAGATTGAGCAAGTGTTACGCCATGGCTCAATCACCGATGTAATAAGCGATTTAGAAGCAGATGCGAGACTGGTGGTGATTGGTCGTACCCGCAAGCATTTTAAAGCGCTTGGTTCCAATATCGAGCAAATAATCCGCCAAGTTCAAACACCCATTCTAATTCCTAATCAAGGCTTTACTAAACCTCAGAGTTTTATGTTGGCTTATGATGGCCGGGAAACCGCTGATAAAGCAGTGCAACGCATCATTGAGGGAGGGCTATTACAGGGTATGGATTGCCATTTGGTGACGGTTGAGAACAATAAAAAGGGTTTGAAAGAGAGCTTTGAGCGGGTTAGCCATCAATTAACCATCGGAGGTTTTACCGTTAAGGCTAGTTTTTTAACCGGTAATATTTTCACTTCATTAATGGATTACCAAGCACAGAATGATGTTGATTTATTAGTTATGGGAGCTTTTTCCCACTCGAAACTGGCTAGCATTTTTTTAGGTAGTAATACTTTAAGAATGTTGGAGAGCACACAGTTACCTTTGGTCATTCTGCGATAAATCCGTTGGTGCGGGTGGTTGTAGGAACTCAAGCTTAGAGTTGGCGGTAAGCGTGGTGGTTGGTTAGCTAACCAATGCCGCGCTAAAGGTGGCTTGGGATGGTCTTGTTAGAGTGCATAAAATTAACCTTTATGAGGCTTTTGTGATGTTTGTGTGCAGTATTGTGCACTTTAAAATGCTGCACTGAGAAAGTCGTGAACTGGTGATAGTAAATGTTGCAGGCTGCAACAGCACTTTATGTTGGGGTTCGCTACCTCACCCGGCACTCAGCAAAGAGCGCCGGGCAGGGCGCAAAACTGCTTAATCGTTACCACGCTGCGCTTCTTTAAACGCTCTTTTCTCCTCGCGGCGCTTAGCAATAATCTCGTTTAAATCATCACCAATGTGCACTTCGCCGCGTTGTTTGGCCAGTTGGATTTGGCGCTCGCGCTCGCGAAAGCGGTGGCGTTGTTTGTCGGTGTATTCACCCACGCATTGGTGGCAGCTCACGCCTTGTTCGTATTCGGGGCGTTGTTTGTCGGCGTCGGAAATAGGGCGGCGGCAGGCGTGGCAGGCATCGTATTGGCCTTTTTCTAGCTGGTGGTTCACGGTAACGCGGTTATCAAACACAAAGCATTCGCCTTCCCACATTGTCTCTTCTTCGGGTACGTCTTCGAGGTATTTTAAAATGCCGCCTTCTAAATGATACACCTCTTCAAACCCTTGTTCTTTTAAATACGCGGTGGACTTCTCACAGCGGATGCCGCCGGTGCAAAACATGGCCACTTTCTTGTGTTTGGCGGGGTCAAGGTTTTCTGCCACAAACTGGGGCAGTTCGCGGAAGGTTTTGGTGTTGGGGTTTACTGCGCCTTTGAAAGTACCTACTTCGTACTCGTAATCGTTGCGCGTATCCACCAGCACCACATCGTCGCGGCTGATTAAAGCGTTCCAATCTTGGGGCTTCACGTAGGTGCCCACTATGTGTTTGGGGTCGATGCCGTCCACGCCCATGGTCACAATCTCTTTTTTCAGCTTCACCTTGGTGCGGTAGAAGGGGTTGCTGTTTTCAAAGGTTTCTTTGTACACAATACCGGCAATGCGTGGGTCAGCGTTGAGCCACGCTAGCACGCCATCAATGCCTGCGCGGGTGCCAGCGATGGTGCCGTTCAGCCCTTCTTGGGCCAATAAAATAGTGCCTTTGACTTCGAGGCGGGTCATTTCTTCGAGCAGTGGCTCGCGCAGTTCTTGGAAGTTATCTAAGGTGACAAACTTATATAAAGCACACACCACAGTGGGGGTGTTGGTAGGTTGGGTCATGTTTTCCTCGCTGGCCGAAACGTAAATCCGGTGCTGTTGAAAAGTGAATGCTGAAATAGCAGGTGTGAATTATAAAGACAAAAGCTTGAGTTATATAGTAGGGTACTGTTCTTATGGTTGAGTTTGCGCGTCTTTCGCTTATCCCTTGCGCTATTTGTTTAACCGCCTAGAATACTGCCCACATTTCGCGCCAACGGCGCAATGGTTCCCTCAACCCATTCAAAAAGGTGTTTTATGCTGTCGCTTTCTGCAGAGCGCCGTCGGGCGGCCTTGGTTGGCCTCATCGCTTTTCATATTTTCATTATCATCGCCAGCAACTATTTGGTGCAGTTCCCCATGCACTTATTTGGCTGGAAAACTACCTGGGGCGCTTTCAGTTTTCCTTTTATATTCCTTGCTACGGATTTAACCGTGCGCCTCATCGGCAAGCAGGCGGCGCGGCGCGTTATTGCTTACGTTATGTTGCCGGCGTTGGCGGCCTCTTACGTTATTTCCGTGCTGCTTCATGAAGGCCAATGGCAAAGTTTCAGCGCATTAGCCGAGCTGAATATTTTTGTTCTGCGCATTTCTGTAGCCAGTTTTGCGGCTTATGTGGTGGGGCAGTTGGCGGATATTCACGTGTTCCATCGCCTGCGAAACTTGAAGCAGTGGTGGGTCGCGCCTACGTTTTCCACCGTGCTTGGTAATTTACTCGATACCTTTGTGTTCTTTTTTGTTGCCTTTTGGCACAGCGGTAATCCTTTTATGGCTGAGCACTGGGTGGAAATTGCGTGGGTGGATTACGTTATTAAAATCCTCATCAGCCTTGTTTTCTTTATTCCGTTATATGGTGCTTTGTTGAAGGCCTTGTTGCGTTTAATGAAGCGAGATAAAGGAACGGATTCAGCGAAGAATACGTAGAGTTGCTACTAGATCACTATAAAATCATCCTTCGTGCGGTATTGTGAAGCGCCTAGTGGCTATTTAATGAGGGGTTGGACTTTGCCCAAACTGTTAAGCATCGCAATAAGAACCCTAATTGGTGTTTTCGCTGCGCTCGTTGGCTCTGGTGCTTTTTTATCCGCTAGTTATTTAACAGGCATCGGCGGCATCGGGCTTGCCTTGCTGGCAACCGCAAACCCACCTCGGTTCAAAGAAAGGTGGAAGGTGTCATTTTGGTTAGTGTTTGTGGCTTGGATATTACTGTTTCTTATGTGGTCGTATGTGGATATGAGCGCTGCAAGCGCTGTGAATTAACAACATCATTAATGCTGGGTACGGTTAACTATTCCCCAACACCTTCTGCATCCGCCACCCATCCGGGCCATCCTCATAATAACTTTCCAAAAATTTCACTTCTTGATAGCCCATGCGTTGATACAGCGTTAGTGCTGCTTCATTATCTTGGCGCACCTCTAGGCGGATAAACTGGCAAGGGCGTTGAAAGGCGCGTTGCTCTAAGTGCTGCAAAAGCTGTTGGCCTAGTTTGCGGCCTTGCGCTTGTGGCGCTATGGCGAGCCACATGTGGCGCTTTTGTTAGGCATGTACGAAGATTCAGAAGATGAAGGTGCGGCGGATGAGCTTTGGGCGTGGGGAAATATCTTGAGTGACATCGCGCAGCATGTGGTTAACGGTTTGTCGCAGAGCCATGGCTATGATTTTGATGAGAGCGTGGCGCTGCTTTCGCGGTATTTTATATCAGCAATGAAAGAGCGGGCCCCTGGGCTAAAAGGCGAGTACCTTGATGATGCCTAGCAATTATCCCCTTGCGGTTGACCCAGCAAAGGTGGGCTAATACCCAGCAGAAGCCAAGTCTGGCGGCGGTTACTTCTACGATGAGGTGCTGGAGTACCGCGTTTGGTGCCGCCCTTGGCTCGGCGCACCCGATGAATTTAATGGGGACGTTTACTACTACGCATTTGATTCATTTGAGGCTGCCAAAGCGTTTACTGATGGAACTCAAGGAGCAGAGCAACCACTGGTTTTAATTCGGCAATATGAGTGGATCGATGAACCTACGCCAGGCCACTTACTACCAATGATAGGCGAGCGTATTACTGAATGGGCGGTGGAGTGGTTGCAGGGGAGCAAAAGGGCAGAGCAAAGTATTTCGGAATTTATAGAGGCTAGGGTTGAGGTGTAATGGTTACCAGCACGAGCGCGTAGCCCTCACCAATAATGCACGTTTTGTTATTGAATGGTGCTTTTATGCCTACTATTAAAATAAAATTGTTTAATTAAAACAAATAGATAAATGTATTTTTGAAAATCATTAATAAACAACAAGTGACAAAGTGGGCATGCTTGGATTCGCTAAATCCTTACGCTTGCGGCATTTGTAAAATTTGTGCAGAATCAGTATTTTATAAAAAATAAAGTAGGGGTGCTTGGGGGTGGAATGAGCATGCCTGCTAATAAGCTGTTAGGCCGAGTCCCTTTGGTAAAGGAGAGGAGAATACTCTTGATTCCCCAGTACGCTATGATCGAACAAGTTCGTCAGCTCTCCACTAACGATCCCCGTGTAGTTAGTGCACTGATGTTTGGCTCCTTTGCCATTGGAGAAGGTGATCAGTTTTCCGACATAGAGTTCGCACTGTTTTTCACCGACGAAAGTTTTCCGATGATCGATTGGGAGGAATGGGTCTCGAAGATTGCGCCTGTCGAACTCTTTTTCGCCGATGATTTCGGGCACTTTACTGCCATCTTCGGTAATATGATCCGTGGAGAATTTCATTTCGAGCCAGCCTCCCGGATGTCGGTGGTTGAATCCTGGCAAGGGTATGGTTGGTTTCCCTCAGCAGAGTCAGCCATCTTGCTAGATCGCACCGGTACTCTCGAGGAGCTTGTCCAACCAATGATTGGTCGGCCCCCTCGACGGGATTCTCCTGACACGGTAAGAGGGCTAAACGCAAATTTCATCAATATGATGTTATTTGGTGCTAATGTAATGGAGCGGGGCGAGTATGCACGGGCTTGGACTCTATTAGCTACTGCTCACAGTAGCCTACTGAAACTTGTTCGACTGGTTGAGAACTCGACCGAGCATTGGCCAACTCCTTCAAAAAGCTTGGAGTGGGATTTGACAAACACGGCTTATCAACGGTATCGCAGATGCACAGCGGACATTGATCCAGATGGGTTATTCCAGGCTTACCGAGAAACGTGGAAGTGGGGAAATGAACTGATGTCGGTACTGAGTAAGCGCCACGGAGTTTCATTGCCGTCTGCATTGTTGCATTCAATTTCCGAGCGCTTCGGTTGAGGCATTACCGGCCTAACAAGCGTATCCAGCGGACGGGTGATGGCGTGTGGTTATATCGACGCTGGCGACCGCCGCCGCTGATACGCAACTACGTTAGGAATCTAGGAGTAGAACCTTAATTCATGATTGATGACCCGTATCCAGAAAGCTGGCAGGATCTACAAACAGGTGTGAAACGACTATTTCGCAACGTAGGGCTTGCGGCTGATGTTTGACCTATCCCCCAAAAATAAAACCATGACATCGATGAGATTTCCATTAACCTACCCATATTGGAGGTCTCAACATGAAGAAGCGTTACAGCGAAGAACAAATTATTCGCGTCATCAAAGAACATGAAGCAGGTGTCAAGGTGGCTGACATTTGTCGCCGCCTTGGCATATCCAATGGCACCTTTTACAACTGGCGCAGCAAGTATGCTGGCATGGAAATCAACGAAGCTAAGCGTTTACGAGAACTAGAGAAAGAGAATAATAAGCTAAAAAAATTGCTGGCTGAAAAGCTGCTCGAAAACGAAGCGCTAAAGGATGTTGTCTCAAAAAAGTGGTGACGCCCGCTAGCAAACGGAGCGCGGTAAAACACCTAGTTATCACGTTTCGTTTAAGTGAGCGCCTTGCTTGCAAGCTAGTTGAGCTAAGCCGGACAGCATATCGCTATCAAGCCATCAAGGGGCGCGATAATGCGGTTATTTCTTTTGGTTCCTAAACTCACCCGGTGAGCAGCCTGTCCAGCGGCGAAACGCCCGCGAAAAACTAGCGCTGTCGGTATACCCAAGGTGAAAAGCCAACTCATCCAATTTCATATTACTACCGCGCAAAAGCTGTTCCGCAATTTGCTGGCGCTCTTGGTCCAACACGCTTTTGTAATGAGTGCCTTCACTCTCTAACTTACGCCGTAAGCTTCGAGGCGACATGGCGAGCGCCTTGGCCACCTCTTCAAGCGAGGCCACCAAACCTAACGGACCCAGTATTTGTTGCCGCACCAGCCCGGTAACTCCTGTTTGCTGCCTGCGCTCAAGCTGATAGCGGCACTGCTCGTCCATCAAACGCACTAATTGAGCATCATAGGTGGGCAGTAAGCGGTCTGCTTCTTCCACCGTGACACCTAGCATATTGTGATGGCTGTGATAAATGGGTGTAATACCCACTAGCGCCGCTATGTCATCGGCGTATTCAGGCGGTGGGCCTTGAAACTCTATGCGTGAAAGAGACACCCCTGCCAAACTCAGCTCAGTTAAAAGTTTTACCCCTGTGGCCATATCTCGCTCTAACAAAAAATTTCGCAGTGGAGTAGGAATACCACTCGGATCAAACGAAATATTAAACAGTTCTGCCTTATCAAAAGAGCGTATAGTGCAGTAGGCGGTGCTTAATGGTAAGTAGCGCAATGCAATCGCCGTGGCTTTACGCAGGGTTTTACTGGTGCGTAGAGCAAACCCCCACACACCAAAAGTAGACACGCTATATTGCAGGCCCAGCTTAAAACCCAATGCCGGCTCATTCGGCAAAGCCAAAATTAAATTTTCAATAAGCTGCATTTCTTGTGAGCGAGAGATTAAAGCTTCGCCATCGTATAGCTGAGCCTCAGAGATCCCAGTGCCCAATAAACAGGTGTCTTTGTCGATCCCAAAACTGGCAGCAAAATTGATCATCACTTGACTAATAACAATTGGATGAAGATTGGTTTCAAGGTTAGGCATGAAAAATTCTTTTTACTATTTGGCCAAAGGATTTGCTAAAAGAACGAAAAACGGATCGAAGCGTTGGCCATTAAAGCCAGGGCAAAGACCGCTATTGCCCTGTGATCTTAGTGAACTAATGGATAGATTGGTAGCCATCAATGTATTGGAGGTAGTTATGTCTGAAAGCCTTACTCAATTGAACAAGCAAGCGATTGCAGCTGCGCGGCAACACATGGGTCATGTGGCTTGGCCCACCGTGGCGCTCACAGCATTTGTGGTGGTGTTGTTTGTGGCTAATTTGGTGTTGTTTGCTCAAGGACTAATACCAGCTTGGCTCGCCTTATCCATTATGGCAGTGCTCACCTATTTATCTTACACGCCGTTGCATGAAGCAGCACATAGAAACATTAACGGCAGTAACGAAGGTTTGGCGTGGCTAAATAATCTTTGCGGTTATCTGGTGGCCCCCATGATCGCTGTGCCTTATGCCTCGCACCGGCTGGAACATTTTACTCACCATCGCTATACCAACCAACCCGATAAAGACCCTGATTTTGTCATTAGTGGGTTACATAAAGGTGGATTGAATGCGGTTGTTGCAATATTAAAATTTCTGTGGATTCAGAATGCGTTTTTTGTGCTGAATAATTGGCGTAGTGCCACGCTAAAAGAGCGGTTCACTTACTGTTTTGAGGTAGCGTTTTCCATCGGTTGGAGGGTGGCGGTCATACTATTAGTGGCTCAACCTTGGGTGGCATTGGTGGTGCTTGGAGGGTATTTTTTAGGTGCTTTTTTTACTGCTTATTGGTTTGCATATCGTCCTCATCTGCCTTACACAGAGCCAAAGCGTTATAAAAATACCAATAGTCTGATTATGCCCACGTGGATGAAACCTTTTGAGTGGTTGTGGTTAGGCCAAAATCTGCATTCTATTCATCATCTTTTTCCGCGCGTCCCGTTTTATCGCTACCACGCCTTACACCGCGAAATCGAACCTATATTGCGAGCACACGGCACACCTATTGTGGGCATATTTAGTCGCGAAGCAGTGCCGGCAAATCATAACAATGATTAACGTTACACTGAGGCGGTTTGCAGCAGAGCCGCCTAATAAAACTTTAGCATCAGTCTAGCGCCTATCTAACGGGCCATGGGTGCCTCTAAATGCGAGTTAAAAACCTGTACATGGGGTTGTGGATGTAGTAATGCGTGAGATTCATAGGCACTCCGTTAAGCTAAGAAGCAAAGATTACCTTATTTATGATGGCTGTTGCCAAAAGAGTGAACTGTAACTTAATAAAAAGCCAAAATTAAATTTTGCTTAATTGTGGCTTTTGTAGAATGCTGTGCTTTTCTAAAATAATAAAGAGGACAAGCATGACCATTCCATTCCAGTATTATTTGCGCGTGCGTTATAGCGAATGCGATGCCCAACGAGTCGTGTTTAATGCGCGTTATGGCGATTACGTCGATCTTGCAATTACCTATTTTTTAAAAACCGTGCTCAGTCAACACCAACTGGCCTGGCAAGAGCTTGATTATCAAGTGGTGAAATACGACATCGAATGGCAAGCTCCTGCGCGCTTTGATGAGGTGTTAGCCATTGGTGTGGAAGTGGTACACGTCGGTACCACCTCTGTTGTTTTTCGCACTCACATACGCCAAGCCAATGATGAGACTCATGTGGCCAAAGCCGATACTGTGGCTGTAGTTGTTGATAGTCATACATTGCAAAAAACACCTGTGGCTGAGCCTTTAAAACAGGCGTTGCTAGCAGGTGCCCCGAGTGCTTGGGTGGATCATGCCGGCTGGCTTTAAGTTAAGGCGTCACATAAGAACAGGATAAAAAGAGAGGCGCTACTTTCATCCCATTTTTTATCAGCTACTAAAGCTGAGCTTTAAAGCCTAAAAAAGTAGATAACATGTTGATTTATAAGTATGTTATTGCCTGAAACTATCGCTTCACAGCTTGCCTTAGGGCTAAAACTATAGCCTTTTAGAGAAAAGGCATTCTTTGTTTCTTGAAAACAGGCACCAGCTTAGGCTGGCTTGGCTAAAAGTGACTGGCTGGTCTTGTGCTGGTTTTAGGTGTATGTTTATAACTAAAGATTCTATACGGCTGCACTAATAGAAGTCCGTTGAGCTTTGAAAGCTTAGCTGATGTAGATGGGTGGTAGGGTGTCCAGCGTGAATATTACAGAGTTTACTGCGGCACTAAAAAAATATCGTAGCGCTGTGAGACGAGATCGGAAGCTTAGTGGCCCGAACGTTTACAAAACTCTAGTTTATAGCCGCCAGCTGTGCGGTAGTAAACTTTTATTAGAGGCTAGAATTAAAGAGGGAGTGCTTGAAGAGATTGGTTACAGTATTAGTGCTTGCTCCTTAGGGCAGGCAACGCTCGCAATGGCAGTGCAGCATGCAAAAGGCTTAACTCAAGATCAAGTACTTCATGTTTTATCGCAACTAGAGATGTTGCTCAAGGGTGAGTCGCCAATAGAGACTTTGGTCTGGCCAGAAATGGCCATTTTAAAGGAGGGCGCAGCTTTGCCTAGCCGGCACGATTCAGCTCGCCTTGTTTTTCGTGCATTGCTTGAATTGTTTGAGGAGGAGAAAAAAGCGAACAAATAGTATCGAACAACAACACTTATTGCATTTCTGCAGGAGGAACACAATGACTCAAGATATAATTATTGTGGGTGGTGGTATCGGTGGCACCATGACCGCAAACAGTTTGGTTGCGAAGTTGTACCCAGAAATACGTCGCGGAAAAGTAAGAATCAGTCTCATATCAAACAGCCCTTGGCACTATTACAAGCCAGCTTTCATGTATGTTGCTTTCGGTGCTTTTTATAAAGATGAACTTCGAAGAGCTCAAGCTTCCTTATTAAGGCCTGAAATTAATTTTATTTTAGATGAGGTAGAAGGGTTTGAGGTTAAACAAAGCCGACTTCAGCTACGTTCGGGTAAAGTCAAAAACTATGATTACCTAGTGGTATCTACAGGTTGCTTACCTGCACCAGAAAGAATCGAGGGCTTAAAGGAGGGGGGAGATCATTTTTATCAGCATGACCCAGCTAAGCAGCTGTTTGAAAAGTTAAGCACCATAGAGAAAGGCCGAATTTTTATCGGTGTAACTTTCCCTCAAACGCCTAACGTACCTCATCAATGTGGTATTGCTCCAATGGAAACCACATTAATGCTTGATGAGTTTTTAAGGCGCAGAGGTGTTAGAGAGCAAATAGAAATCGTATATACTTATCCTACTGTTGCGCAATTAGTACGTAATTGCTTGTTCCTACAAGAAGAAACTTGTGCAGTTTTACCTCCGATTTTTGATTCGAAAGGTATTAAATACCAACGTAGTTTTACCTTGGAAAGGGTTGATCCTGAGAAAAAAATAGCTTATTCAGAAGAGGGTGGCGAAGAAGACTTTGATATCTTAATGCAGACACCTCCTATTAGAGCTGTAGATGCGGTTTTAAACTCTGGCTTATCAGAAGCTGCTAATAATGAAGGTTGGTTACCTACAGATCCGGCCACAATGCAACTCAAAGGCTATGAAAACGTATTTGTAATGGGCGACACTGTGGATCTACCGATCAGTAAAGCTGGTGGTAGCTGTCATAATCAGGCACCGGTTATTTGCGATAATATTGCTGGTTTAATGCGTCTTGGGAAGACTGTTGCTGAGTACGACGGAAAAGTGCAGGCCATTGCTCAGATGGGACTAGAGGCTGGAATGCCACTTTGGTATGACTATGATGAGGATGTTCATCCTACGCCGCCTACCAAAATTGGTGGTTTAATGCGAAAGGCCTTTAACAGAGGAGTTTATTGGTCTGTAGCTCGAGGCTTGGTATAGGAGAGCAATTATGACTACTAATAACTTAGAAAAGCTCACAAGTTTGCAAGAAGTACTAGAAAAATCACCAGAATTGACCAATGCAGCAACTCTAGAAGGTTTAGCTGATTTAATTGAGAAATCAGCACCTTTGTTACAGGGGCGTCGTCTACATAATATTGTTGATCTTATTGCTGCAACCTCTGATGTAATTGAAATGGCTGATGATGCCATGGTGCAAAAGCTAATGGCTTTGTATGAAGAAGGCATCAGTACGGTCTGGTCATTAAGCAATATGCTACGTCATACATCATTGCTAGCGGGTCAAGAAGATAAACCTCCAACGCTTTGGCAGAGCATACGTCGCTTTAGCGCTGATGAAGACGCTCGTCGAGGTCTTAGCATGGTAGTTAATATGTTGAGTCTTCTAGGGAAGCAGGCGAGTATCGCTGCTCAGCCTATGCCAGAAGACTAATATTTCATTGATAGAAAACAGCCTCACTTTATGCTTTAGTGAGGCTTTTTATTTGTGCTATTGTTTTTTTTGTGTCTTTGTGTAATTTAGATGACATTCTCCTGAGTTAGGGTTAACCCCATAAAAGCTTATGGTCATTTCAGATTGTTTTAACGATACCCAGACAAATCCATATTCGTTTTCTTGTTGAAAGTGGGCAGGGTTTAAATGTTTATTTTTTAGCTTGTCCGTTTTCCCACCGGCACCAGAAACAATGATTTCTGTTTTCCCCATGCTTTCCACAGGCTTTAACCATTGCATCACGTGGTCATGACCTGTAAATAACACATCAACTTTGTCTTTAAAGCATTCCTCTATAAATAGCTTGTATTGCATACCATCGGCATCTGGGCTGCTAAAAAGCCAACGCAAGTCGGCATCAAGATTGCCGGCGTTTCCGTGTTTGCCGTTTGATAAATAAGGCACGTGTGACATGGCTAGTTTCCAATGAGCATTGCTTTCTTGTACTTTTTTTCGCATCCAACGTTGTTGGGGGTAGCCATAATTTGGCCAGCTAAATTTAGGGTCTGCATCTTGGTAAAAACTAGTGAGTGGGTTTGAATCCACAACAAAGAGTTCTAAAAAGGGCTTATCAGTTTTTCCACCAAAATGATGTGTGTAATAACGTGCCGGCATTTTCCACTTGTTTGAATAACGATCTTTTTTATAGTGGTAATCTACTTGGTAGTTACCACGATAATTAAAGCTTCCGCCTCCTAAAGGAGTACACGCATTATCATGATTGCCTAAGCACAGATAAAAAGGCAGGTTGATGTTTTGGTATGGATATTCAAACTTTTCTAAAAAAGCTAGATCGTCAGCAGAGCTGACCCCTTGCTCATAAATATTGTCTCCTGTGCACAAAACAAAGTCCGCGCCTTTTTCTGCTATCACAGCTTCCATGGCACGGGCGACTTTGTACTGCCCATCATTTCCTGTGCCCATATCACCTATCACAAGGAAGGCTAATTCATCAGTAAAATCAATTCCTTGGCCAGTGCCATTGGGGGCAGGCTCTTTGGTTGAGTCTGGTTGGCCTATATGGGGAATAGAGGAGTTACTTGAGCCCCCACAAGCAGATAGGGCGGTAATGGCGCCACCACTAAGCACTAGTTGGCGAAGAAATTTACGACGATCTTTGTTCATACAGCAGCTCCACTTTTAGTTGCAGCGGATTGGGGGGCTAAGCTAGAGGCTATTGCTTTGGGTGAGCTGGGGCTGTTAGCTTTTTGCAATCGGTTGTTTCCTGATTGAGTGAGGTAGGAACGTGCAAACTTTTCGATATGTTCTCTTGAGCGCACTGTGTTTACGTGGAACCAATCGGCTTTGCATTGCTCCGGTGTGATATCGAGAACGATATAGCCACGATGAAATAGGTCCACCCACTTTAGGTGTGGGTTCAAAGGGATCAGTGCAGCCATGGCTAAGTCTGATAAACCTTTTGTGGGCGCAGCAGGAGAGCTCACTGCAGGTGTGACAAACTCTACTGCCAGCGATCCTTCGCCTGTAAAGCGATTATAAACAGCTAGGTTTCCTGGATCTAAACTCACATCCATGGCCCATGAGCTATGGATGTCGCCTGTTAACACAATAACGTTATCTAGCGCCATAGACTGAATTCTGTTTAGCAGCCGGCGCCGACTTGTTTGATAGCCATCCCATTGGTCAAAGTTTATCTTCATCCCGCCACCGATATGCCAATTAGGGTTATCAGGCAAAGAACCCAGTGTGAGTGGTGCAAGCATGACTTGTTGGCCAAGGATATGCCAACGGGCGCCTTTTCCATCGGAGCGTTCAAGCTCATCGAATAGCCATCGTTCTTGTTCTTCGCCTAACAGTTGCCTGTGGGGATCTCTGGCTTCATGTGGCAGGGTTGGTTGCTCGTCGCGGCCTACAACTCGTGTGTCTAACATCATGAGTGTAAATAAGTTGCCATAATCAAAGCTGCGATAAATTTTGATATTGTTATCCGGCATTACACGCCGTATGGGCATCCATTCGTGATATGCCTGGATCGCGGCTCTTTTGCGCTCGTTGAAATCGCCTTGATTAGTTGAATGATTGGCTGCGCCGTCTTTCCATGTGTTGTCTGCAATTTCGTGATCATCCCAAACACAAATGAAGGGGTGTTGGCGATGACACTCCTGCAAATCTGAGTCACTGCGATATAAAGCATATCGCTTGCGGTAGTCGGTTAAGGAAATTATTGGGTGCGGGGGATCCACAGGGCGCTCTGTCGTTAATTTAGAGTCTGCATACTCACCCTGTCCATATTCGTAGATATAGTCACCTAAGTGTAAAACGGCATCAAGATCTTCCCGTTGTGCCACTTTTCGATACACATTGAAATACCCTTGGGGGTAGTTGGAGCAGGCTAAAACGGCAAGTCTGGCGTGCTGGATAAATTCATCTTGCTCTGGAATTGTTTTTGTGCGGCCAATTGGCGAAAAATAACCCAGAGATTCAAATTGGTAGTAATAGGTTGTGTTTGCCTCAGGTAATAAGGGGTCAAACTTAACTGTGTAATCGTGTTGAGAACGAGCATATTCAACCCCCTCATAGACACACCTACTGAGATCGAAGTCTGAAAAGACTCGTAGGATGACTGGGATTTCATCAAGCTCAGGTGCTGTGATTCTCGTCCAGATTATCACTTGATGTGCCAGCGGGTCTCCGCTTGCCACGCCGTGTTGGAAAGGATTTGGCCCGTTATAGCTTGGCATACTAGGAAGTTCGGGCTTGGTATGTGGCTGTAATTGGTTGGAAGACTCACTCGAACCACCGCAGGCAGCTAAAGCACTGATGGAAATACCAGCCGCCGTTATTTTTAAAAAATCACGCCTTTTCATTACTTTCTCCGAAGTATAGTTTTGCGTTATAAGGTATCTTTTTTATATTTCAAAGTTATTACATGCGCTTGTGCTGAGTAGCGGCATGATAGTTGTGTCGGAAAGTGTCTTTTTGTGTCAGTTGAAGCTTATCTTTTTGGCTGAATTGGTACAATAGTACTAATTTATTAGTGTGACGATGACATCTGTGCGTCATAACGTAGATCTATACTGAGGTTCACACCTTAAAGCTAAATTCCATCAAACAGCTAAGAGAGCATTTGTGACAAGGCAAAATTATCCCGCATCCTCTGCCATTTCAGGCGGATCAGTTCGTGAAGTGTTTATGGCTTTTCTTGGCTTAGGTTTGCTGTCTTTTGGCGGTCCAGCTGCCCATCTTGGCTACTTTCGTGAAACATTCATCAATCGCAAAAAATGGCTTACCGATGCTGAATTCGCACAGCTAGTGGCATTAAGTCAGTTTTTACCAGGCCCGGGGAGTAGCCAAGTAGGTTTGAGTATTGGCTTGTTACGGGCCGGTTGGATAGGCGCACTGGCGGCCTTTGTGGCGTTTACTTTGCCCTCCGTGGGTTTGTTATTGTTGTTTGCTTTGTTGTTGCCAGAGTTGTCAAGCCCCGCAGCGGGTGCAGCGGTTCATGGATTAGGCTTGGTGGCAGTGGTAGTTGTGGCACACAGCGTACTCGGCATGTTTCGTGATTTGTGCCCAGATTTATCACGTAAAATTATTGCTTGTGCTGCGGCATTGTTAGCTTGGTATGTGAGTGTATCGTGGAGCCAAGTATTGCTGGTGCTTTTAGGCGCTGTAGCAGGAGTGGTTTTTATCCGCGATTCGATCCCTGCCTCTACTCAGCGCTTCCCTTTGCGTTACGGGAAAAAGCTAGGATGGACTTTACTGGTGCTATTTTGCAGTTTGCTGGTAGGTCTGCCTGTTTTCGCCAAGGAATTTGGTGGCGTGATGGCCATCAGCAATGCTTTTTATCATTCGGGTGCTTTGGTGTTTGGCGGCGGGCACGTGGTGCTGCCCTTGCTAGAAGAAGCGGTGGTATCACCAGGCTGGGTGTCCGCCGACGATTTTATGGCAGGTTATGGTGCAGCGCAGGCCATTCCTGGGCCTTTATTTTCGTTCGCCGCTTATTTGGGAGCACTGATTACCACCGAAAGCCCTGCATGGGTAGTGGTGTTTACCGCGGTGATTGCGGTTTTTTTGCCAGGTTTTTTGCTGATGCTAGGCGTTTTACCCTTATGGGCATCAGTGGGGGGCAAGCCGCGAATCATAAAAGCAATAGCAGGGGTGAATGCTGCCGTGGTGGGGTTGTTGGCCGCTGCATTTTACGATCCTATTTGGAGTACGGCGGTTAAAGATAGCAGTGATATAGCGATAGTCGTTGTGGGTTTTTTCGTCTTGCGTTTTTGGCGAGTATCGCCATTAATGTTAGTGCTCTGGTGCTTAAGCGCTAGTATGTTAAGCCTCTGGGTTTAGCGTTTCACACAAACAAAGATACCGTTACCAGAATCTTCACTTAGTGGAATAATTTTTTGATAGTCGTGCTCAAACGTGTGCACATGGAAATAAGGCGCTAGTAGGCCTTCAAGTTCTTTAAAATCAAACGCCACCATAGGGTGCTCATCACGCCACATTTCATGGTGAAGTGAGCTGCTTTTTTCAATGCGTAGCTGTAGCGCCAAAGCTAACATCGGCTGGTTAAGATCAAGCCCACTGCAAGTAAAGCCAAAATCTAAAAAATGACGCACATGCGGGCCAGTGCCGCAAGCCAAATCCAAGTGTAATTTGCCGCCATTTCCAAATAGCTGATTGAGTCGTTTTACGCTAGCGCTTTGCGCTTAGTAATCAATGTCTGCACAGAGCTAATCATAGTACGCAGAAAGATCGGTATATAAGATATTGGCAGACATGGCGGTGGGGTATTGTCACTGTTAATTTTCGGTGGCGTATAGTAAACCAACTGCTCCCAATAGCGAAGGTAAAATTGATCTTCAAATGAAGTGTTAGCACCCCGTTGCTAGCGATCTATGATGATTTGCCTATCTATTTCACGGCGAATATAAGGGTAATGTTCTTTAAGCTGTTGAGAGATTTTTAAGCAGAAGTGATTACATAGATCCTTGTTTTTTGGCGTCCACCACCATCCAATAAAACAACGCCAAGCCACCCAACGAAAGCAATGCCCCCACAGCCCCCGTAGAAGCAAAACCAAACCCCCAGTGAATTGCTAAACCACCCAAGAAAGCCCCCGAGGCATTAGCAAAGTTAAAGGCCGAGTGATTAAGCGCTGCGGCCATGGTTTGCGCGGGGCCTGCCACTTCCATTAAGCGCACTTGAATGGCAGGGCCAATGGCCACCACTGTGCCCACGCAAAAAATAGTAACGCTCGCGAGGAGCAAATGCGACGAGGTGTAAAGGTAAGCCACGCATACCAAAAACGACCACACCAAACATTTTTTAATGGTGCCGAGCAAATCTTTGTCCGCCATTTTGGCACCTACGAGATTGCCCGTAATCATGCCGGCTCCTAATAAGCCTAAAATAAAGGGCACACCTGCTTCCGTTAGTCCTGCGAGTTCCATCAGAGTGGGTTTCACGTAGGAGAAAATGGCAAACAAGCCACCAAAGCCGATGGCACCCACACTGAGGGCTAACCACACTTGTTTGTTACGAAACACGGTGAGTTCGTTGGCTATGCTGGCACCTGCTTGGGGCGCTTCCTTGGGCACATAAAAAGCCACGGAAAGGCAGGTGGTCAGGGCGAGTAAGCCCACTAATACAAAGCTTACGCGCCAGCCGAGCCATTGCCCCAAGGCCGAGGCCAAGGGCACGCCCAGCAAAGTGGCTATAGACAAACCCAGCATTACATAGGCAACCGCACGGGTACGCATGCCCGCAGGTGCTAAGCTCGCTGCCACTAAGGAAGCAATGCCAAAATAGGTGCCATGAGGCAAGCCGCTCACAAAACGCAATAACAGCAGCGAAGCGTAACCGGGTACCAAGGCGCTAGCAAAATGGCCAAGTGCATAAAGGCCCATTAAAAAAATCAGCATGGTAGGGCGTGCACGTCGTGTGGCAGCAAGGGCCAGTAGCGGCGCACCCACCACGACACCAAAAGCATAAGCGCTAATAGCATAACCTGCTTCTGGAATAGAAATACCGAGATCAGTAGACACTTCAGGCAATAGCCCCATAATCACAAACTCGCCAATGCCAATGGCAAAGCTGCCGAGGGCAAGGGCGAGGACGGGGATATAAAATG
>Ga0209487_1001018_pt1 | contig 24230 bp, 28 predicted proteins | sample Poulit2012_FD_187524 | JGI IMG/M metagenome (GOLD analysis project Ga0209487, IMG submission 187524) | Agricultural soil microbial communities from Georgia to study Nitrogen management - Poultry litter 2012 (SPAdes) (version 2) | ecosystem: Environmental > Terrestrial > Soil > Agricultural land...
TAGAAAATTGTAATGCCTCTTGTGTGTTCATTGATACTAAGATGACGATAAGTGCAAGTGATATGTTACATAATATTAAAACACTGAGAAGCCAACCTGGAAATGGAATGACAAGCATTATAATAATGAGAATGACACCTAAAAGCACTGATAGATCACGTAGTTTCATGTCGGTTGTCCTCCTTTCCCTTAGATCCTTTTATTTAGACGATAGACATATGCTAACACTTCAGCAATAGCCTGATAAAACGCTTCTGGAATACTATCTCCTATTTCAACCACACCATATAACGACCTAGCTAGAGATTTGTCTTCAACAATTACAACATCATGGGCCTTCGCAACTTCCCGTATTTTCAAAGCAACATGGTCTGTTCCTTTAGCGACGATAAACGGCGCACTCATTCGATCTTCATCATATTTAATCGCAATGGCATAATGGGTTGGGTTTGTTACGACAACATCTGCTGTTGGGACTTCACTCATCATACGTTGTGTAGCCATTTGCCGTTGTTTTTCTTTTATCTTAGATCGAATTAATGGATCACCTTCCATGTTTTTATATTCGTCTTTAATATCTTGCTTTGACATTTTTAAGTTCTTTTCATAATCATATCTCTGATAAGCATAATCAAATACAGCTAAAAACAACAAAGCAATCGTTGCAGAAATACCCATAACAATCGTTGTTTTACCAAAAAAGGCGATCGCATTATCTGCATTTTTAAGCGATAGCATCATCATGTCATCTTTATTCATCCAAATAACGGCAAAAGTAATTACACCGATAAAAATTATTTTAAATAGTGACTTTAACAGTTCAACTAACGCTCTAATAGAAAATATTCGTTTTGCTCCCTGAATGGGATCAAGCTTTTTTAAATCAAATTTCAAGGGTTCGGTTGTAAATAAAAAACCAATTTGCATAAGATTTGCCGCAACACCAGCGATTAACGCAGCAAGCATAACTGGTGCAATCGCAAGCGCAACCTGTAATACAACATCTGAAAAAATGAGCATAACCGTATGTGTCGTTACTTCCCAGTGAATATATTCTGTAAATGTATGTTGATAAATGTCTGTAAAACGCTCTTTCATAGAACTACCAAAAACCGCTAATACAATAAATGAAAATAATAATAAAATGGCGGTGTTCACGTCTTGGCTTTTAGCAACTTTTCCTTTTTCGCGCTCATCTTCTCGTTTTTTCGGAGTGGCTTTTTCGGTTTTTTCCCCAGCAAAAAATTGTAAATCCAATTTCAACTGCACGTCAACCACCCCCAAATAGATGCATCATACTGCGCATTGTTTCAAACAGTGTTGTAAATAGTGTCTTAACGAGCGTCATATATAAACCTAGAAAAAATAAAATAACAACAAAACTGATAAAAATTTTAATTGGTAACCCAACAACAAACACATTCAATTGCGGTACGGTTCTAGCTATAATCCCTAACGCAACGTCAACAAGAAATAAACAACCGACAATCGGAATCGCCATCTGAAAGGCGATTAAAAACATCTTATTGAATACACCTATGACAAATTGTGCAATATTGCCTTCATAAAAAGGTATAAATGCATCGAGTGGGACAACTTGATAACTATAAAACACCCCGTCAATTAGGAGGTGATGTCCATTAACTGCAAGTAAAAATAATAAAGCGATCATATAAAAATATTGACCTGTTAAAGGGCTTTGAGCACCTGTTTGTGGATCAATCACATTAGCAATAGCAAAACCCATCTGAAAATCAACAAATCCACCTGCAATTTGCAGTGCCGATATAATTAAATAAGCAATCAGACCAATCATTAAGCCAACAATTGCTTCTTTAATCATTAAAGAAATATAGAGCCCCTCAAGATTAACACTACCAATATCAACGCTATAAAACATGATAAATGTTAGAAAAAATACGAAACCAATTTTAAATTGCGTCGGTATTGTTCGATATGAAAAAAGTGGAACTGTCATAAAAAAGGCAGCCACCCGAATAAGTATTAATAAAAAAATGGGAAGACTTGACAAATCAATGTAATCGATCATGTTTTAACCTACAAACTGATTTAAATTTTGATAAAGATCGCTTGTGAATGTAACGACCTTTGCCAGCATCCATGGTCCAAAGAACACAATACCAACGAGGACTGCAACGATTTTTGGAATAAAGGCTAATGTTTGTTCTTGAATTTGTGTTGTTGCTTGAAAAATACTGACGAGTAATCCGACTGTTAAAGCTAAAATCAACAATGGTCCAGCCACCATTAGAATTGTATAAATGCCTTTTTCAGCTAATGATAATACAAATTCACTGTTCAAATCGACAAACACTCCTTTCATTCTTCTTATAACAATCTCATCAATGTAGATTGGTTAGCATCATATCCCGCTAAAATCCATCCAATAATGAATGCGTAATTAAATACCAGCCATCTACTAGAACAAATAATAAAATTTTAAATGGTAAAGATATCATAACAGGTGGTAGCATCATCATACCCATCGACATTAAAACACTAGCAACAGCCATATCAATGATCAAAAAAGGTACGAAAATCATAAAGCCCATCTGAAATGCTGTCTTCAATTCACTGATTGCAAATGCTGGAACAAGTGTTGTAAGGGGTACATCTTGAATCGATTCTGGTGCATCTGCCTCTGTATAACTCATAAATAACGCTAAATCTTTCTGACGGGTATGTTTACCCATAAATTCCTTAAGTGGTACACCTACACGATCGTAAGCTTCGTCAAGTGTAATCTCTTCATTAAATAAAGGCTTTAACCCTTCTTCATACGCATCACCGAAAGTGGGGGCCATAATAAAAAATGTTAGAAATAAGGCTAAACCAATCAGCACCTGATTCGGTGGCATTTGTTGTGTCGCTAACGATGTGCGTACAAATGACAAGACAATAACAATACGCGTAAAACTAGTCATCATGATGAGTATGCTTGGTGCTAATGATAAGACAGTGAGTAACAGCAAGAGTTTAACTGATGTAGCAATTGATGATGGATCTGAGTTAGAAAACATATCTACAAATTCATTCATAACGATTGTCCTCTTTTCGTTCCTTCCGCACGCTTTGCCTATTTTGTTTCATATTTTCTAATTCATTGGCAAACAACGTTGCAAAAGGGCTGTTCTCATCATCGTCTTCTCTTTTTTTCTTTTTTGAAAAAATAGATAATAAATTGCTCGGCTGTTCTGATTCTTGTTGTCTATGTAATAAGTCTTCAATCAATGCTTCATCCGTTATTTCCTCAAGCATATTAACATTTTCTCCAACACCAATAACATAAAACTTTGTACCTATGCGCACAATTTGCAATGACTTATTTTGACCAACTGAAATACCGCCTAGGTTCTCCATGGCCTGCATATTATTAAAAATATGATTTCGTTTTTTTAAAAACTTAATTAGAAAATAGATCAACCCTATAATAATGAATAACATGATAGCCATTTGCACAAGGTTTAACCATAATGATGGGGTTTTAGAAGCATCAACAACCGAATTTTCTTCAGTCATATCAGCTGGTTGCTCCTGATTTTGTTGCATTTCCTCTGAACAATCAGGATCCTTTAAGCAGTCTAGTGAATTTTTTGGTCTCTCTTCAGCAAATGCATCTGTTGTTAATAATAGAAAAATGGTGACCATGCTAAGGCATATGATCGTTTTTTTTATCACAGTATTCACTCGGTCCTTATCCTAGTGCTTTGTTAATAGCTTCAAGTACACGGTCTGCTTGGAATGGTTTTACAATAAAGTCTTTCGCCCCAGCCTGTATTGCATCGATGACCATAGCTTGCTGTCCCATCGCCGAACACATAATGACTATTGAACTTGGATCCATTTGTTTGATTTCCTTTAAGGCTGCTACCCCATCCATTTCTGGCATTGTAATATCCATCGTCACTAAATCGGGTTGTAACTCTTTGTATTGTTCAATTGCTTGTACACCATTTTCAGCTTCTCCAACAACTTCAAAACCATTTTTATTTAAAATATCCTTAATCATCATGCGCATAAAAGCTGCATCGTCAACAATTAAAACTGTTTTACTCATCTTTTTAACTCCCCCAACCAATTTAATTTAATTTCATTAAACGTTCAGTTTTACTAATAATATCTGTGACTCTCACACCGAAGTTTTCATCTATAACCACAACTTCTCCTTGTGCGATAAGCTTTTTATTAACCAATATATCAACAGGCTCTCCCGCGAGTTTATCAAGTTCAATGATCGAACCTGATGATAGGTCGAGTATGTCCTTAATTGGTTTTTGCGTTCTTCCAAGTTCAACCGTTACTTGTAATGGAATATCAAGTAACATATCTAAATTACGTTGCTCGTTTTTATTAAGTTCGACTTTGTCAAATTCAGAAAAAGATGCTGTTTGAATATGAGCATCGGCTTGCTTTGTTTGTTCACCTAAATATTGTGGTTTTATGTCGTCATTCTGAGTCTTTTCAGAATCCATCATTTGTTCTTGGTCAACTTTATTTATTCTGTCAGATTGGATTGGTCTTTTAATGTTTTCTCGTTTCTTTTCGCTAGATTGATTGAGCAATTCTTCTACAAGTTCATAAGCAAATGGAAACGGAATGAGTTGCATAATGGTCGAATCAATTAAGTCACCAACCTTCAATTGAAAGGATACTTTCACAAAAAGTTCGTCTTCTAGGTTTTCAATCGTTGAATCTGTTTTGTACGCCTCCCCAAGCTCAATCGTTGGTGGTGTAATATTAACGATTTTGTTAAAAATCGTCGACATACTCGTAGCTGCGGCTCCCATCATTTGATTCATCGCTTCTTGAACAGCGCTCAAATGGATGTCGTTCAATGCATCATTTGGAGACGTGCCATCTCCACCTAACATAATATCCGAAATGATTGCCGCATCCTCGGATTTTATGACAAATAAGTTTTCACCTGTAAAACCTGACTCATAATTAACTTGAACTTTAACATGCTCAAAAGAAAAGGCCTTGTTTAATTCCTGCTTTCTAACAATAGATACTTGTGGTGTCGTAATCGATACCTTTTGGTTTAACAATGTCGACAATGTTGTAGCCGAATTTCCAAATGAAATGTTACCAATTTCACCGATTGTATCTTCTTCAATGGCGGATAAATAATCTTCATTTTTAATCGGTCTTGCAGCGTCTTTTTCTTCAGTTTGTTCATCTTCAGATTCATCATCATTCATTGATAATAGTGCATCTATTTCATCTTGTGATAACATGCCGTCATCCATCATATTCATTCCCTCCCCTGTATTTCATCCAAAACTTGAACGGATAGCCTATTTTTGGATTGCCCCGGTTGAACTACAAATTTTGCTTGATCATTTATTTTAAGTGTAAGTGGTTGATCAATTGATTGATCCAATGCAATGATGTCATCCTTCTGTAAATGTAAAAATTGATCAATGTTAATATTTGTTTGACCAAGCATTGTTGTTAATTCAATGTGAGCTTGTTGTATATTTTCACTAATCATTTCATAAGCTTTCGGATCTCTGTCTTTAGCAGCCGTTTGCATCCAGTAATGAACAGATAGCTTAGAAATGATTGGTTCGAGTACGATGTGCGGTATACAGATGTTAATCATACCACTTGTTTCACCAACCTCAGTTGCTAAAGTAACAACAACAACTGTTTCATTTGGAGAAACCATTTGTAAAAACTGTGGATTAACCTCTAAGTCTTCTAAAACAGGGTCGATTTCTACTAATGACGTCCATGCCTCCGACAGACTTGGAATGGCCTTTTCAAAAAGCTGTGACATTAACATCGTGTCAATTTCGGTTAAATTCTCAATTTTACTGATACTATCACCTTTACCACCTAGTAGTCGATCAAGTAAAGCATAGGCAATATTCGGATTAACCTCCATTAAGATGCGACCATCCAATGGTGCAACACTATAGATATTTAAGATCGTCATTTCCGGTATCGAGCGAATAAATTCTTCATACGGAATTTGATCCACAGAAGCAACATTGATATTAACGTAAGTTCTTAACTGTGCCGAGAAGAAAGTCGTTAGTAATCGCGCATAATTTTCATGGATTCTAGAAATACCGCGAATTTGATCATTTGAAAATCGTAATGCGCGTTTAAAGTCATAGACTTGTACTTTTTTTTCTTCTTTTTCCACTTTTAATTCATCTGCATCCATTTCCCCTGATGTTATCGCAGACAATAAGGAATCTATTTCATTTTGTGATAGGACTTCTTCTACCAAGAAAACGCACCTCCTTGCAGGGCACCTCTGTTTTGGCTATTGTAGGATTTTTTTTACAGTATATACGTCGGTAATTGTGCCTTCCGTCATAAGTTTATTTAATTTCTTCTCAACGTTTTTTTCTAACCCAGATAACTCTGTTGTAAATTCCGCTTCAGTTAAGTGGGCCAATTCTTTAATTAAAATATTTTGCAGTTGGAAGTCTCGTTTTGAGATTTCGTTGACTGCTTTTTTCCCGTCTGTGACAATTTGAAATTGAATTCTAACGAACGCCCCCCCTTGAATATCGGTTGTAATTTCTGGCGTTTCATATGAATATTTAACTAAATCATCGATTGGATTACTTTTTACGTTATCAACGATTAAAAATGTCGTCACACCCAATATCACCATTATAAAACAAGATGTGACCATCGTTTTCATTAGCTTACTCACACTTATCACCCATTTCATTAAGTGATCCAATTAGACCTATGTATTGATACAATGCATTGATGCGTTCAGCAATATCCGCTTCAGTGTCCCTGACAACGATCTTTTTTCCATTTGTCAATGTAATCGTTGTGTCAGGAAATGATTGAATTTGCTCAATCAGTAAAATATTTAATGTAAATGTCTCCCCATTAAACTTTGTAAGTTTTATCATTGTTTAGTGGGTGTAACTGAACATATCTCTTATTCCAGTTACACCCTCACCCCTTATCGTTTTAGATTAACTAATTCCTGCAATATTTCATCAGATGTTGTGATGATCCTTGTATTTGCTTGGAATCCCCGTTGTGCCGTAATCATTTCTGTAAATTCTTCAGCTAAATCAACGTTTGACATTTCTAAAGCACCACTCACAATGGACGCTGTTCCATCTGTTTCTGGAATAGAAAGGCCTGTATAACCAGCGTTTTCACTATTTAAAAATAAGTTTCCGCCCGCTTTTTGTAGACCGGCTGGATTTGAAAAATTGGCAAGAGCGACCTGTCCAACCACTTGCGTTTGACCATTGTCATCGACATATGTGATCGTACCATTTGTTTCAATATTAAAGCTTTCAGCATGATCTGGTATCGTCAATCTCCCCACTGTATTAGTCATTTCTGGTGTTGTTAATGGATATTCTGTTGCTGTCTCACCCGTGTTGTCTTCACCTATTTGGACCGTTACACCTTCTGAATCTTCATCAGTTAGAATCGTTATCGTTTCCCCATCGGCTAAAGTTATAATAATGTTGTTTTCATCTGCTGCATCAAGCGTTACATCTTCTAAATTAACGTCCACTTCCTCGCCATTAGCATTCCGATAAATGAGTTCTACAAGTTCGCCATTTTGATCAAGAGAAATTTGCGCACTGTCAGACTCTATAATTCTACCACTATCGATATTGTTAGCCTGATAGCCCATCAGATAGTAGCCATCTTGATTTACAATATCGCCATTTGTATCAAGATAAAAATTACCAGCCCTTGTATAAGCAGTAAAATCACCATCTTGAACAACGAACATACCATCCCCTTCTAAAGCTAAATCAAGGGGATTATCTGTGGTTTCTCGAAATCCTTGTGTATGGATGTTGTCAATTGAACCAAGTTGTGATCCTAAACCTACTTGAGCTGGATTCACGCCACCCCGTGTATCAGTAGCTGCTTGTGCACCGGTAGTCGTTTGACTCATCATGTCCTGAAACGTTACTCTTCCTTTTTTAAACCCAGCTGTATTCACGTTTGAAATATTGTTACCAATCACATCTAATTTTGTTTGAAAATTATTCATTCCAGAAATGCCTGCATACATTGAACGTAACATGTTTATCTCTCCCTATATGAAGTCTTTGTTATGAGAGCTGTATCAATCATTCAACAGCTCATATGGCCTCCCTTATGGGTCCAGCCTATTTATCAATTAAAATGGTACCATCAATATTTGTAAAAACCTTTTCAGTTGCTTCTTCCCTATCCATTGCGGTAACAACTGTATTATTTTTCGCACTGACAAGCAATGCGGCATCATTTAAAATGACAACCGAGTCTCTTACACCCTTTTGTTTGGCTTCATTCATCTTTTCACCAATGACGTTCCACTGCTTTTCATCAATATGAATATTTCGTTGTTGTAACCGTTCTTTGGCGTGTTTACTGACCTTCAGCTCTTGAACATTGTCTAAAATATCTTTGAACTTTGATTTTTTGGGTTGAATGGTCTTGTTTGTATGTTGTATTGGAAATTGTTGTAATTGCTGTATTCTATGAACCATTTTATCCCCTTCCTTTAGTTGTTTCGTCCTCCTCCACGTCATCTACTTGCTCATCATTTACCTCGTTGATTTGCAGTATAGAATCTGCGTAAATTTTGTCACCATTTTCGAGTTCCAATATCGCCCATCCGTTCTTTTGACTGACAGCCACGACACGACTTGATTCAATATATGTTTGTTTATCATCATCTTCTTTATAAGTTTCATAGGATACATCTTTGCCAATCATATGACTGTACTGGATAACTGGGGAAACCAATTGGCTTTGGACGAGTGTATCAATTGAACTTGACATATTCATCATTTGTTCAAGTGATGAAAAAGTTGCCATTTGCGAAATGAATTCACGATCGTCCATTGGACTTAATGGATCCTGATGCTGTAATTGAGCCATAAGAATTTTCATGAATTCATCTTTTCCCAGCTCCGAACTCGGTGTTCTTTTATTTTGATTATTCAAATAGAGTGATGGGTCTATTTTTGGCATGAGCTTCACCTACACTTTCTCATTCATTAATAACTCTAAAAATGTTGTCTCAAAATCATTGTCATTCTGTTGTTTTGGGTCATCCTGTTGTTGCTTTTCCTGGTGTTCTTCGTCACTATAGGTTGTTTCATCATGCAATTCTTTTTGGATATACTGTGATCCAATATCTTGTTTTTCAATCACAACTTGGTGTGGTGAAAACATATGCCTTAATTCTTTGATATTAGATTCCAACATGTGTCGTGTCATGTTAGATGAAACAATAATTTTAACAGTCATCTCACCATCCATTTGCGTGAATTTAACCATCATGTCACCCATGTTTTGTGGTTTTAAAGCGATCGACAATTGATTCATCCCATTGTTTGCTAAAAATCGACTCGATTTTATAATTTGTTGGAATTGATCCATTAATTCTTTTCCCGCCGTTTGCGTCCCATGAGATTGATTCATATGAATGACATATTGTTCAAGTTCACTTAAAGGCATCTGTGTTATAGGTGCTGGTTGCTGTACCGAATGTTGCATCTTGTTTTGCTGACTCAATGTAGGTAAGACATCAGCTAACCATTTATGAATGAGTTTATGTTCAGTTGGTGCATTAGCCTGTTGCTCGTTGATCATCGAGTGACGCTTTTGAAGACTTTGCATCACGTCTTTCAACACATCCATTTCTTCTTCATCGACTTCAAGTTGAGACAAGAGTGATTGTAGAGATGTGTTAGAATCTTTAACTGTTTGCTCCAATGTCACCCACTTTTCAATTAACGCAACGACCTGTCGTGTCATTTGTTCCATATTTAGATCTGACGTTAAATCTATTAAACGAGCTTGGATCCCATTTAACAATTGAGCGAACTGTTGAATGATAACCTGCTCATCAATATCGACATCAGACTGTTGTGTAGCATTTAACTGATCAATCGGTATATTGCCTTGAATGAACAATTTATTTTCCATCAGTAGTTGGTCCAGAACTGGTATAATATCCTGAATGGTTTTATTACCATCAAGCATTTCCGAGTTAGCATCAAGTTCGTTCAGACGTTCGAGTAATTCTTCTGCTGACATTGTGTCACCGAATAAGCTTTCGAAATACTTTTTCATCTCTTCTGACGCGTTATTGTGTGCTTCGGCATTAGATAACACTTGTGATAATTCATCACCAAGATCCTCATCTATCAACAAATCATCAAGTCGGATTTGATCATTACTCATGAACATATTTACCAGGTTCATTCGACTAGTTGTCTCCCGTATTGTTAAACCAGTATCCATTGTTAATTCCTTGGCGGTTTCAATCTTTGTTGACAGGAGGTGGCTAAAAGCAGACGATGTATCTTCAGTTGAATCAGTCGTTTGCGTATTTGACAATTCAAGCGGTAATTGCTTAAAAATCATGCCAATCCCATTCATTTACTCACCTCCCTTCAGTGTGTTAAGATTACCGACTCACTTGACAAAGACTTCAGCTAACTGAGCTGCTTTTTCAGGATTCATGCCCTCTAGAACATGACCACGAACATCATTTGACATTTCCCCTAAGATTTTAATTGCTGTCTCATCTGGTAATTGTTCAAAAATAGCTGCTGCTTTTGCTTTGTCCATTTTTTTAAATGAAGCAGCCATATTTTTGTGTTTTTGTTTACTCTGTTCTTCTTCAGCCTCCGCGTCTTCAATGAACGCTAAATCATTTGTCTCTTTATTTTCCAGTCTGAGAATCTCATCTTCTAATTGTTTAATTTGTCCTTCTAAATCGTCTATCGTTAGGTTTAATGTTTCGATTTCTGACGTTTGTTCGGCGACTTTAGATTCTGATTTTTCTACTTTTTCTTCTAAATGTTGTTCCTCTGTTGTTGTCACAAATGAGGAAATAACAGGAACATGACTGAGTTTATCTTTAGTCCATCCCGTAACATCCACGCCTGATAAGTTTAAAATGAATAATGTCAAAGAAACAACCAACGTTAACGGTATAACAATTGCAAATAAAAACCAAAGTACTGGATTTGATTTACTTTCCGCTTGTCTTTTTGACATGTTATACACCTAATCTTTTACTTAAGTATTGTTGCATGGATATATCATCCATTGATAATTGCTCTAATCTTTTTTCCTCTTGTCTTTGCTCTTCGCGACGCGTATCAATGATGCTCTCGAACTTTTTCACTTCTATATGAGACTGTGATAATTTATATTGACTCGATTCCATTTGTGTACGTGCTTCACTCACTCGTGCTTGGAGTTCAATAATTTGTTGTTTTAAACTTTCGATATGATATTGTTGCTCTCTTAAACGATCGATTGTTATTTTTTGTAGAGAATTTGTATAGAATGCTTCCATATCCTCTTTCTTTTTTAGGATGTTGTACAATTTTGTTGCGACCGTTTCAAATGTTTGAGTAGATGCTTGATGGGCAATCTCGGCATCTCGTCTTTCTTTTTCATGCACACTTAAAAGCTTTGTAAACACATTTATATCAGTCATTGGTCCGTACCTCCCTGAAGTAGTGATTTCAACAACTTGATGGAGCTTTCAATTGATTCATACTCTAAAATATCTTGATTTAAAAATTGTCTAATTTTAGGGTAGCTATGGATTGCCTTATCAATGTCATGGTCTGTTCCCCTTTTATATGCCCCTATTTGAATAAGTTCACTATTATCTTCATAAGTGGCTAATAATGATCGAACAGCTTGTGCCGCTTGTAAATGATCAGGTTCCGTAATTTGATTCATTACCCTACTAATGGATTTCAAAATATTAAGGGCGGGAAAATGTCCTTTTTCAGCTAACTTACGATCTAATATAAAGTGACCATCTAAAATTCCCCGCACCGTATCCGCTATGGGCTCGTTCATATCATCCCCATCTACGAGCACTGTGTAAAAAGCGGTTATTGTTCCGGTATCACTCGTACCCGTACGTTCTAACAACTTGGGTAATGTCGCAAAAACGGACGGTGTGTAGCCTTTCGTTGTGGGTGGCTCTCCTGTTGCAAGTCCGATTTCACGTTGAGCCATCGCTACCCGTGTGACCGAATCCATCATTAAATTGACCTGATAACCAAGCTCTCTAAAGTATTCACTAATCGCTGTTGCCGTATAGGCGCCTTTAATGCGCATCAATGCGGGTTGATCAGATGTTGCTACAACCACAATGGATCTTTTTAAACCATGTTCTCCTAAATCCGACTCCAAAAATTCTCTAACTTCACGGCCACGTTCACCTATAAGGCCTATTACATTAATGTCTGCACTACTATTTCGTGCTATCATCCCGAGTAATGTACTTTTTCCAACGCCACTCCCAGCAAAGATGCCAATGCGTTGTCCTTGTCCAACAGTGAGCATAGCATCAATGGCTTTAACACCAACTTGAAACGGTTGGGAGATACGCTGCCTTGTCATTGGGTTTGGTGGTGGGCGTTCTGTTAAATAGTCCCTTAAACCACTTGGAAGCTCCGATTGGTCCAACCGATGACCTAATGGGTCAATAACCTTTCCAATCAATCCTGTTCCCATCTTAATTGTGAGCGGCTTACCCGTTGCTTCAACAAGACATCCCGGCCCAATTTCCGTTAATTCTGCATACGGCATTAAAATTATTTTTTCTTTATTGAATCCAACGACTTCTGCTAGGATAGCGGGTTCATTTGAGTTTGTCGTATGTATATAACACACTTCTCCTATATTTGCCGCAGGTCCTTGTGACTCAATCATCAACCCAATGACCTGTAAAACTTTTCCGTAATGCTTATAAGTATCAGCTTGGTCAATCGCATTTAAATAAATCTCTGTATTCATGACCGATACTCCATTACAATGTTTTGGAGTACATCGTGAATTTGGTCCAATTGGGTGTCAATACCTGCGTCTACTTGCCCAAAAGGATGCTCAATTCGACAATCCGATTCTGTTAAGTCCTGATCTACATAGATTGAAATGTTGCAATCACCATCTACAGCATGTTCGAGTTCTTTCTTTTGGTGTAGTAAGGTGTTATAGGGATTCGGATGTACATAAATGGCAATTGAAGGTTGTGCTTTGAGATCTTTAATAGCTGCTTTGACAATCTCTAACATCACATTCTGGTCTTGATCAATTGCTTGATGAATAATTTTGTTCGCCATATGTGTAGCAAGTTCAATGATTTTATTTTCGCTCTGTCCAACAGTTTCATGGTAATCTTTTGTTGCAGATTCGATGATATCATTTGCTTGTCTTAGAGCTGTTGCATATTGTGCCAAGCTTTGTTTTTCACCCGCAACAAATCCAGCTTCATAACCGGCCTGTTGCGCTTGTTCCGTAAGCTGTTTTTTTTCAGTATCCCAACTTGCTCTTTCATTTTTAATCGCTGTTTGAACTTCTTTTAGCAATGTTTCTTTTTGTTGTTTTAATGTGGACAATTCATCTTGCATTTGGGAGATTGATCGTTCTAAGCCCTCTTTTTGCTCGTCAAGTGATATGCTTGGCTTTTTTTCTTGAATTTGGCGTTTTATATATTCATAAGGTTTTATTTCAATACGTTTGGATTTTTCTTGTTCAGTACTACTCATATGCATATTAGACAATGATATCGTCACTCCCACCACGGGCAATAATAATTTCACCAATTTCTTCTAAACGACGAATAATTGATACGATTCGCATTTGTGCTTCTTCAACATCGCGTAATCGCACAGGCCCCATATACTCCATTTCTTCCTTTAAAGTTTCTGACATGCGTTGAGACATGTTTTTAAAGACAACCTCTTTAACTTCATCACTAGAAACTTTAAGTGAAAGACGCAAATCTTCTTGATCTACATCACGGATGACACGTTGAATCGCACGGTTATCAAGGATGACGATGTCTTCAAATACAAACATCCGTGTTTTAATTTCATCCGCCAACTCAGGATCCTGAACTTCAAGGGTGTCTAGTATTGTCCGCTCAGTGCTTCGGTCAACACTATTTAAAACTTCAACAACAGACTCTAAACCACCCGTTTGTGTGTAATCGTCCGTTAAAGATGTAGATATGTTTTTCTCTAATACTTGCTCGACTTGACTAATAATATCTGGCGATGTTGAATCCATCGTTGCGATTCGTTTAGCAACATCTGCTTGAGCATTCTCTGGTAATGCGGATAAAATTTGACCGGATTGCTCCGGGTCGAGATATGATAGCACGAGTGCAATTGTTTGTGGATGCTCACCTTGAATAAAATTCAATACCTGATTTGGATCCGCTTTTCTAGCAAAATCAAATGGTCGTACTTGCAGTGATGACGTTAAGCGATTAATGATATTCGCTGCTTCCTGTTCCCCAAATGCTTTCTCAAGGACCGACTTAGCGTAGCCAACACCTCCTTGGGAGATATAGTCTTGCGCTAAAGCAATCTGATGAAACTGCTCCATAACATCTTCCTTAAGATCAGATTCAACCTTTTGAACAGATGATATTTCTAAACTTAACTTTTCGATTTCCTCTTCAGATAAATGCTTATACACTTGTGCAGACACATCAGGACCTAAGGATATTAGAAGGATGGCAGCTTTTTGTCTGCCTGTAAGCGCATGTTTATTTCTTACCATCATAATCCCTCCTAATCATCTACAATCCAACTTCTGAGCAACTTTGCAAAGTCTTCTGGTTTATTGGTTGCCATCTTTTCTAACTGTTTTTTACGATTGGATGACTCTGTCTCCAGTTCATCCGGAATGTTTGACACATTTTCTTCGGAACTAAAGGCAACTTCCTCGGCGAAATCCGCTTCACGTTCTCGGCGACTGCGAAATAATAAGACACATAATATAACAATAACGAGTATTAGAGCTACACCTGCCACATACATCCAAACTGGAATAGCTGGTGTACTAGTCCCTACTGGAGGTGTTTGAGTTTCTGTAAACTCCTGAAAAACTATGGATACTTTATCTTGTGGATTAACTTCTCCATATGTTTTATCGATTGATGTGCTTATGACAGATTCAAGAATAGAATTAATCCCATCTTCAACAGACGTTCTTTCTGCTGCCGATAAATATTGAATATCTTCTCCTTGGTTGTCTTTGATTTCATTTACCGCAACTTGTACGCCGAGGTCTCTAACTTTATACGGGCTTTCTACAATATCCTTGTAAATATGGTTGTATTCATTATTAATTGTTTCCTTTACGAGTTCATAATCACCATCGCCATCCCCTTCAACAGATTGATATCCTGGGATGTCTCCTTCAGCATTTTCCTCTAAGTCAACACCATCACCATTTCCTGTATATGTTTCATGAATGGTTTCAACACTAATTGGCAAACCTTCCATATTGTCTATGTCAACAGGATCAACCAATTCTTCGACTCTATTTTCCTTTTGAAAATCTATGTCCGCAGTAACCGAGACGATAACACTATCCATGCCAATCATCGCACCGAGCATCTGTTGAAGCCTTTGTTCAATATCACTTTCAATGTCCTTTTTTACGGTTTGTTGAAATGTATATTGATCTTGCGTGTCATCAGTAGCCAAATCACTATCGTACGTTTCATAAAACTGGTTCATAATATGAATATTTTCTTTTGGTAAATTCGGAATCGCTTTTGATACTAAATGGTAGAGAGATTCAATTTGATTCCCTTTAAATTCAGAACCAATCTGCGTATCCAATACGATTGAAGCAGAAGCTTGCTCTGTTGTATCACTTACGAACACAGATTCCTGTGGCAAAGTAATCATGACGTCAGCATCAGATATGCCATCAATATTTTTAATTAAGTTTGCCAACTCTGTCTGCATGGCCCCTAATTTAATCATGTTGAACTCATTATCTGTAATACCCCATGATGCATTTTCACTAAAAAAAGAATAATCGATATTGCCACTTGAAGGAATACCTTCGCCAGCAAAGTCAACTAAAAGTGTATCTGATTGTTTTTCAGGTACTTTAATCGTTGTACCGCCATCGGATAGTTCGTACGGAATATTGCGCGTATCAAGTTCAGTTTTGATTTGTCCGGCTTCATTCAAAGAGAGATTACTATAGAGTGGTACATAATTCGTCTTATTAAACAGCGATATTCCTAGAATAATGATAATTATAAGTGCACAAGAACCAATAAGCACATTTCTTTGCGCTTTTGTTCGTTTGTTCCACGTTGCTTTTATTTTTTCAATATATGTATTTATATTTTCATTCATATACTTCCCACCAGATTCCAACTAAATAATAGAATATCTACTGACTACACTGTGACTGGTCACAATATTCATTAGATCACACCATGCCAATGTACCATACGACTCATAATTTAAATTTGCATCCGCATGACTTCATTATATGCATCGATCATTTTTCGTTGTACTTGAACCGTCGTTTCAACTGTAATAGAAGCCTTTTGCGCAGCAATCATGACTTCATGTAAGTCATCTATTTCTCCCTTAGCCAATGCTTCGGTTTTAACTTCAGATTCCGTTTGTACATGATTCATATTTTCAATTGTCTCTTTCAGTGTATTGGCAAAATCAGCTTGAGATTTTGCTGGTGTTTGACCTTTTTCCTCGAGACGACTTAACGACGATACAGATGAGATATTACTCAAGTTTAATGGCATCCGACTCCCTCCTATTTACCTATTTCTAGTGCTTTCATAAGCATATTTTTAGTCGCATTAAGTGACGTGATATTTGCTTCATAAGATCTCGTTGCACCCATTAAATCGACAGTTTCTTTTAATGGATCAACATTTGGCAGTTGGACATATCCATTCTCATCTGCATCAGGATGTGTCGGATCGAATTCAAGTTTAAATGGCTCCTGATCCTCTACAATTTGTGAGACCTTCAAACCGGAACTCGCATTATTATTGTTTTGTGATGCTTTATGTAAGAATGATCGAAAATCTTTCGAGTCTTCTTGAAATACGGTCATTTTTCTTCGATATGGTTCAAATTCGCCCGTCTCATTGATTCGCCCACGTGTTGTTTCGGCATTGGCAATATTTGAAGAGATGACGTCCATGCGTAATCTTTGGGCAGTAAGTGCACTTGCGCTTGAGTTAAAAGCATTAAATATAGACATTTCTAATTGCCACCCCTTAAAACGGTTTGAATGTTACCAAACTCGCCATTCAGTCTATCAACTAAAGATTGATAGTGTATTTGATTCTTAGCTAACTCGGACATTTCTAAATCGACATCTACATTGTTACCATTATGATTATAAGTTGTATTACTTCTTGTAGATACTTGGAACTTTGGGTCCATATTTTGCTCGAAAGTATAATGTTTTGAGTGTGTTCGATTCGTTCCGATCGTCTTTTCGACTTCATTATTTAGAACATTTTTAAAAGTCACATTTTTTGCTTTATAATTTGGTGTATCGACATTCGCTATATTGCTTGCAATGGTACGGTTTTTAGCCGTTGAAAAATCTAAAGACTTTTCTAACGTTACAATTGTTTCATTGAATAGCTTCACCACCATCCTCCTATCTACGCACACATTTATTTAAAAAATTGGTCACTTTACTTATTACCACCATATTGTAAGTGATTTTCGAGACAATGTCCACCAATAATCTACATTTTTCCCTTTTTTATCTAATTGGGGGTTTTTATACCTAGTAATAAATGCGTGTTATCAAGTGTTTTGTTTCAAAAATGAGTTATTTTTTAATATATTCTTAACAAACCTTTATATTTTTTAAAGGTTGTTAATAAAAATTAATTTAAAACAATCCTTTTAACCTATAAAAACTGAATTATATTCAAAACTATATTACCACTATAGAGATGATGATAACTTCCTTCTATAATGACTTCAAACTGACGACCAAGCATAAGTACCCATAAAAATAAAGGGATCTAGTTCTATAAAACTAGATCCCTTTATAATGGTTTTTAAAAATAATCTGTGATTTATCTTGAACGTAATTTATCTAATTCTTTTAGAAACTTATCATTTAAAACTTTAATATAAGTTCCCTTCATACCGAGAGATCGTGACTCGATAACTCCCGCGCTTTCCAATTTTCTAAGTGCGTTAACAATGACTGAACGCGTAATACCGACCCTATCAGCAATTTTACTTGCAACAAGTAGGCCTTCATTGCCATCCAATTCTTCAAATATATGATCAATAGCTTCTAATTCGCTATACGATAAGGAACTAATCGCCATTTGAACAACTGCTTTACTGCGTGCTTCCTTTTCGACTTCTGCTGTCTTCTCTTGTAAAATTTCCATTCCAACAACGGTTGCACCATATTCTGCAAGCAGTAAATCATCGGAGTTAAAACGATCTGTCAGACGTCCAAGAATGAGTGTTCCAAGACGCTCTCCACCACCAATGATTGGTACAATCGTTGTAAGCGCATCTTTAAACAAGTCTCGGTTCTCAACTGGAAACACTGTGTAAATGCTATCGATGTCCAAGTTGGCCGTTGTTTCGAAAATATTGAAAAGACCTTGTGTATATTCATCAGGAAATTGTCTGTCCTCTAACATGCCTTTCATACGCTCATTTTCTATTTCCTGATTAATGGCATATCCAATAAGCTTACCTTTACGACTTAGAATAAACACATTGCCTTTAATGATTTCTGAAAGCGTTGAAGACATTTCATTAAAGTTCACTTTTTTCCCTGCAGATTTTTGTAACATTGCATTCACTTTTCTGGCTCGATTTAATAATTCCATAATGCATAATCCTCCATTTTTTATAAGATAAATTGACTTAAGTCTTTATTTTTAGCTATTTCGGCTAATTTTTCATTCACATAGTTTTCTGTGATTTCAATCTGTCCCATACTAATTTCTGGGGCTTCAAAAGATAAATCTTCTAACAATTTTTCTAATATGGTGTGTAGTCTTCTGGCACCAATATTATCTGTTTCTTGATTAACTTGTTGGGCAATCTCAGCAATTTTTTCAATCGCTTCATCTTTAAAGACAACATCGACACCTTCTGTTTTTAACAACGATTTATATTGTTTTAATAAAGCATTCGATGGTTCATTTAAAATGCGTTTGAAATCTCCTGCTGTCAGTTTATCTAACTCTACACGAATCGGAAATCTTCCTTGTAGTTCTGGGATCAAATCTGATGGTTTAGCCGTGTGAAAAGCGCCCGCAGCTATAAATAACATGTGGTCTGTTTTGACAGGACCATGTTTCGTTACAACCGTCGATCCTTCTACAATTGGTAGTACATCACGCTGAACGCCTTCTCTTGAGACATCAGCACTATTTTGTTGCTTACCGGCAACTTTATCAATTTCATCGATGAAAATGATTCCAGACTCTTCAGATCGTGTTATCGCATCTTGTGCCACTTCATCCATATCTATCAGTTTTTGTGCTTCTTGTTGTGTGATGATCTTTCTCGCTTCTGATACCGGCAAACGGCGTTGGGTACTTTTCTTTGGCATTAACTTACCAAATGCATCTTGCATATTCATACCCATTTGTTCCATTCCTGAACCTTGCAGCATATCAAACATGGATGGTGTAGATTCTTCAATCTCCACTGTCACCATACGATCCTCCAGCTCACCCAATGAAAGTTGATGCTCGATTCGTTTGCGTTTGTTTTTAATGTCATCACTTTCAGACTGTTCCTGGTCTTCCTCTTCTTCCTCTTGGTTAGGGAAAAGCATTTCCAATGGATTTCTCATACTAGATTGTTTTTTCTCTTCTGGTACAAGCAATTTAACAAGTTTTTTATGTGCAGCCTCAGATGCTTTTCCCTTGACCTCTTCCATTTTCTCTTCTTTAACCATCCGAACTGACATTTCCACTAGATCTCTTACCATTGACTCAACATCACGACCAACATACCCAACTTCAGTAAACTTTGTTGCTTCCACTTTTATAAAAGGGGCTTTTACTAGAAGGGCAAGTCTACGCGCAATTTCTGTTTTACCAACACCGGTCGGGCCAATCATAAGAATGTTTTTAGGTACAATTTCATCTTTAATAGTATCATCCAATTGTGCACGACGATATCGATTTCTTAAAGCAACCGCAACTGATTTCTTGGCACTATTCTGTCCAATAATATATTGATCTAGCTGATCCACAATTTGTTTAGGTGTTAAACTTTTAACCATATGTTCTACCAGCCTCCTTATTCCAGTACTTCCAAGGTAATTTGATCGTTTGTAAAGACACATATGTCTCCAGCAATTTCTAAAGCAGAACGGGCAATTTGTTCAGCCGTTAGTGATGTTGCATGTTTAAGTAGTGCACGACCAGCACTTAACGCATAATTACCTCCAGAACCAATGGCTAATATACCATCATCAGGTTCAATGACTTCACCAGTTCCAGAGACGAGTAACATATGATCTTTATTCATCACAATAAGCATCGCTTGTAATTGACGTAATACTTTATCACTGCGCCATTCCTTTGCCAATTCAACAGCAGCTCGCATTAAGTTGCCGTCATATGTTTCCAGTTTGCCCTCAAACTTCTCAAATAATGTAAAAGCATCTGCAACTGAACCAGCAAAGCCGGCTAACACCTTACCTTGAAAAAGCCTTCTCACTTTCTTGGCTTTGTGTTTCATAATTACTGATTCACCTAAAGTAACTTGCCCATCACCACTCATCGCACACTGACCTTTATGCTGGACAGCAAATATTGTCGTGGCATGCATTGCATTTGTCATATGTTACATCTCACCTTTCATAACGTATCATCCGTTTTTGCTCTTGGGTGACTATTCATATATACATTTTGTAAGTAATCTTTTGTCACATGTGTATATATTTGTGTTGAAGACAAATTTTCATGACCTAATAATTCTTGTACAGTCCTCATATCAGCACCTTCGTTTAACAAATGAGTTGCAAACGTATGTCTTAATTTATGGGGGTGTACATGTACTGTTAGAGCTGCTCTCTCAACCATTTTTTTAAGTATAAAGCGTATACCTTTTGTCGTCAGTGGCTCGCCCCGCGCGTTTAAAAATAAAGTTTGTGTTCTCTGTTGACTTTTCAACAACTTATTCCTGCCATCATTTATGTACGATTGCAGGGCATCCTCCGCAAATTGGCCAAATAAAACATAACGTTCTTTTCGACCTTTCCCCATAATAAACATCGAACCAATTGAAAAGTTAATATCATCTATTTCTAATGATTGACATTCACTCACCCGAATACCCGTTCCGTATAGTACCTCAATAATGGCTTGATCCCTCTGGCCAAGTGGCGTTGATAAGTCATTTGCACTAAACAACTTCCCCAATTCTTCTTCATATAAGAATCCGGGAATAGGTTTAGCTGCCCGAGGTAAAGTGATCGACATAAATGGATTATTATGTACCACATGTTCTCTTTCTAAAAACTTAAAATAACTTTTCAAACATGAAATCGTTCTAGATACTGATCGTCGGCTCAACTTTCGATCATATAATGTTGTTAAAAAAACCCGTACAACTCGGTGATCAATATCATGGACAGACTGTATACCTTCCTGTTGTAAAAATTGGTGAAATAAATTTAAATCACTTTGATAATATTGTACCGTGTAAGGTGATGCATTTTTCTCAATTTGCAAATATTCAATAAACATTTGACAGTTTTTAGCATAGGTATTCACATGCTCACCCCAATCTAAATAACCAGTAAATCATACCATATCCCCACGTGACTTGCAATAAATTTCACAAAATTGTAATAAAATTCAGAATAACTATACTTTTGTCAGTATTATAACACAGTCAAAAAAATTGGTGAATCATCAGTATCTGCTACCAATGAAACATAATAACGTTTTACAATAGAATAGTCAATAAAATAAGATTTTGACTTATTCAAATAGTTTAAGCGAAGCGACCTTAGATTTTGTTTTCTCTGTACCTAAATCATAAATCATTCGAAATATAGAAATCAAATGCGCATCGTACGATTCACGTTCCGCATCAACTTTTTGTTCATTAAACGGAATCAGAATTGATTTTAATGATTCAATCGAATCATCCTTCATTTTATCAAATAAAATCTCAATTTCTTTAACCTCATCAGGTGTTGCGATAATTTCAAATTCAATGCCATCATCTATCAAGATCTCTCTCACTTCCATTGCATCTAAATCAACAACATAATACTTCCTTTCATTCATTCTGAAAACCTCCCTTGTTATTTAGATATAACCTTTATCATGACGGTTAAAACATTTGTCGGAAAATGACGATAAAACAGGTGTTGAGATGGCTCATAAAATGAATTCTCATTCGGTGAGGATTTTTAAATCCGTAAAAAAACACTCGATATATCAAGTGACATTGTCTACCTTGATATCGAGTGTTTAGTGTGACATTTATAAATATTAAAGAATTGATGAGACACTGTCCCATATGCTTTGACTCTTTTCAAAAGATATTTTTACACTTCTAGAGTTTAGTTTTTGGTTTTTTCAACGTGGTCACAGTCGATGCAACGAATGGTCGTTTCTTTCTTTGTTTTCTTCTCGACCTGTAACCCCCCACATTTAGGGCATTTTTCAGCAATGGGCTTATCCCAAGATACGAAATCGCATGCTGGATATGTGTCACACCCATAAAAAATCCGACGTTTTTTGGATCGTCTTTCAACTATATTGCCTTTTTTACACTTCGGACATTTAACACCAACTTTTTTCAGTATTGGTTTCGTATTACGACAATCAGGAAAATTGGAACATGCTAGAAACTTACCGAATCGACCCATTTTATAAACCATTTCATGGCCGCATTTTTCACAATCAATTCCCGCGGGTTCATCTTTAATTTCCATTTCCTCAATTTCATCTTCGGCTTTTTCTAGGCGCTTATGGAAGTCTTGATAAAATTCATCAATAACCTTTACCCACTGGATTTTGCCTTCTTCAATACTATCTAAGCTATCTTCCATTTTTACAGTGAAATCAACATCGATAATTTCGGGAAAGTACTCTTGTAACATATCGATGACAATTTCGCCAATTTCAGTTGGGTGAAAGCGTTTTTCCTCAATTTTTACATAACCACGGCGTTGAATTGTGTCCAAAGTAGGTGCATATGTCGATGGTCGACCAATACCTTCTTTTTCCATTGTGGCAACAAGCCGTGCTTCTGTATATCGCGGTGGCGGTTGTGTGAAATGTTGATTTGGTTTAATATCTTTTGCTTCAACAACCATGCCTTCTTCAAGATCTGGTAAAAAAGTTTCCTTTTCTTTCTTCTTCTCATCTGTCCCTTCAATGTAAACGGACATAAACCCTTTAAATTTAATTTTCGAGCCTGTTGCTCTGAACTCAACACCGTTATTTAATAAGTGCACAGTCATCGTATCCATAATAGCTGGTGCCATTTGACTCGCTAAAAAGCGATCATAAATAAGTTTGTACAAACGATATTGATCATTTGATAAATTGCCTTTTAATGATTGCGGACTTCTAAAAGTAGAAGTTGGGCGAACAGCCTCATGCGCATCCTGTGCACCTGAACTATTGCTTGGCTTTTTTACCTTGCCAACATATGCTTGACCATAATGTTCAGTAATATAACTTTTAGCCTCATTGATTGCGGTGTTTGATACACGTGTTGAATCTGTTCTCATATACGTAATTAAACCGGTTATTCCACCAGCTTTTTTACCTAAATCAATACCTTCATATAGCTGTTGTGCGACCATCATTGTTTTCTTTGCACGGAAATTAAGTTTCCGTGCCGCGTCCTGTTGTAATGATGAAGTCGTAAAAGGTCTTGCTGGATTTCTTTTTCGTTCACGTTTATTTACTTTATCAATCGTAAATTTCTTACCATCTAGTCTTTCTAAAACATTTTGAACATCTGCTTCAACAGCTAATGGTTGTTTTTTTCCATCAAAACCATAAAATTGCCCTTCAAACAGATCTTTGTCCTTTAAAAACTTAGATTCAATGGACCAGTATTCTTCTGGTTTGAAATTTTTAATTTCCTTTTCTCGATCGAGAATCATTTTTACGGCAACTGATTGAACCCGACCTGCACTTAAACCACGGCGGATTTTTTTCCAAAGTAAAGGACTGATATTATAACCGACGAGTCGATCTAAAATTCTTCGCGCCTGTTGAGCGTCAACAAGATCGGAATCGATTGTTCGTGGGTTTTTAAAAGAGTCTTTAATAGCATCTTTTGTTATCTCATTAAATACAACGCGACATTTTGAGGTTTCATCAACTTTAAGTGCATATGCTAAATGCCAGGCAATGGCCTCACCTTCCCTATCGGGGTCAGCTGCTAGAT
>Ga0209487_1001019_pt1 | contig 24208 bp, 22 predicted proteins | sample Poulit2012_FD_187524 | JGI IMG/M metagenome (GOLD analysis project Ga0209487, IMG submission 187524) | Agricultural soil microbial communities from Georgia to study Nitrogen management - Poultry litter 2012 (SPAdes) (version 2) | ecosystem: Environmental > Terrestrial > Soil > Agricultural land...
TCCACAGCGAGAATCTCGCGGAGGCCATCCTCGCGGACGCCCATCACCACCAGCACGCCCTGGCTGGTGACCCGCCCGGCAACACGAACGTGCTCATAGCGGGCGTCGACCAGCAGGTACGGGTAGGTGACCTCCAGCGGCCTGTTCCGCCACGCCTCGATCTCCTCATCAATGCTGCCGGTCAGGCGACTAACCGTGCTCTTACTGAAGCTAGTACCACACAGCGCCTCGGTAATCTCCTTGACCTTCCGGGTTGATACACCCTCGAGGTACATCTCCATCAAACCCGTCACCAACGCCTTCTCACTACGCTGGTAGCGGTCGAACAACTCCGGCTTGAACGTCCCATCCCGGTCCTGCGGCACCATCAGCGTCAAGGCCCCCACCCGCGTATTCAGGTTCCTCGACTTGTACCCATTCCGGTGTCCCCGGCGACCTTCCGAGCGCTCGTACGGAACGGCATTCAAATGCTCCGCCATACCCGCCTCCAACATCTCCTGCAGCACGTTCTGAATAATCTCCCGCAAGAAATCCGGTTCATCAAACAGCGCCTCACCACGGGCAGCCGCCAGTCGCGTATTCTTGATTTGAGCCATCGTTCACTCCGATCCAAACGGGGTTGTACTCACTTCCCATTCTGGAGGAACGGTGGCTCCCAACTACCCAAAAAGTGCCGCCGGCCACCTTTTACAGAAGATAAAGGACGCTGTCGGCCCAGTTCGGAGACTCACGAGTATTGAGATAACCCTCTTGCGAGCATTTTCGACGTGTCTGCACCCACCACGCCTTTTTACTGTGAACAAAAATAGCCCCGACGAGCCCCAATCCGGCGCAGATCGCGGCCGAGAATAGCTCTGCGGGCAGCACAGGGTCAGCGCGCACTTTACCTCTTTACTTCTGAAGTGAGAACTGGGACGGCGCGCCCACAAGTTAGATTGACGACATGGAGCACCCAATTACAAGGAAGGCAGGCTCCGTCGCTATTGAATATGACAGCCAACTGTTGTCGCTGAGCTGGTCGCGGAACCGATTTCATTACCATCCACGGGTATTTCGCGTGAACTTCTCCGGCTTTGAGGGTGTGGTTCCTGATGTGGCGCGGGAAATGGCGAAAGCTTTGCTCATTGAAGCCCGCGCGATCCTGTCTGATCGGCAACCACTGCTTCTGCGCGTCACATTGGAACAAGACGCGCACCTTCTTCCGTTGCTTCAGGAGCTTGGTTTTCTGTTCGCTCGCGGCGTACACCTGGTGGCCATCGACGTTCCGACTCTTCTGGGTTCACCGGTTAGGGCATTACCTGGTCATTTGCGAATGAGGTCTCTTAACGAGTCCACAGCATTAGTATCCACCGACGATCTCACCGCAGTCTGGGCAGAGGCATACGGGCGTGCGGCCCGCCTGGACCCGGCAACGTTGGGGGAGCTAACCGTAGAAGAGCTGCATGCACTCTTCCCCGGCGACCAAGATCTCGATGCACATCTAACTGTATGCGCGTTCGAGGGCGACCAGCTTGTAGGGGTTTGCCCGGTGTACCGAGGCGACGATGACCTGGTGTGCGAGCTGGGAACGGTTGGCGTTGCAGATCCCTGGGTGGCGATGGAGTCAGAGATTTCGATGGCCATGTTGGGGGCCATGGCCAGACGTGCAGCGAGCATGGGCGTTGAGCGTTTGATCGCCGAGGTCGACGCGGATGCTCCGTCAAGCGTCTATCTGTACGCGGATGTGCCCGGCAGGGTTTTGGAGTCCTTAATCAGCTTGATGTACGTGCCAAAGTGGGGTCACCTATAGGCGCCGGGTGACCTTGGGAGGGGCGTTATCGTTAGAACGGTTCTGTCAACTGCGACACCGCACGAGTGTGTGCCTCCGCGAGACCGCAGGACTGGGTGCGTCCCCTCGGTCGGCTCATCGTCCTCTCCACAGCAGCAGGTCGCGAATGGATGGTCCGATAAGTGTTACGGCGTCTTGCTCGAGTTCCTTAACTACGGGTGGACGGTCGCGGCGCAGGCGCCCTAGCTCCTGCTCCGCCACCTCGGCAATCCCGGCGTGGTTCCCGGTCCAATTCACGACTAGACCACCGAGCCGATCGAGTTGCCCCTGCCACCGCTCGTCCCCCGCCGGTACTCTACTTGGCCGCACCAGGAACACATCGATGTCACTGGCAGTATCTCCGTCACCCCGGGCAGCCGAACCAAAAAGGGACGCATGCACTGGGGCCACGGGCCAGCCCTCGAACTCGCTCTTTAGCCGGTCCACGAGACAGCGCCGCAAACCCAGCAGGGTAAGAACAGCTTCGGCCGCCAGATGCTCGCGGTTGAACGTATATAGGAGCGCGGCACCGGCACCTGCCTCCTGCACCCTTACCAGGCCGTGCTCCACCAAATGCCGAAGTACTCGGGCCGCCGTGCTACGGGGGACGCCACCAAGCCGGGCTACCTCACGCCCGCTCAAAGGCCTGGTGGTGCCAGTTAGGGCAAACAGAACTCCCCCGGTGGCCTCGGGAAAGACAGCTAGATGCGGGGCCGAAAGATCCATACAGTATTATACCACGCGTGTCCCAGCTCTGGGTCATGTGTCCTAGGAGTGGGTCACATGGCCTGAAGGTGAAGCAAAATTACCGTTTCAACGACTCCAACCAATTGGCGAACCACTGATGCCTCGCCACTTGATTCAGCTCGCGCTTGGCTACTTCTCCACGTTGAGAGTGAATGTCAAGGACGAGCAATCGCCGCAGTGCGGCTCGAACCAGCAACTGCCAGAACACATGGTCCAAACCTGCTTCGTCAGCTAGCTTCGCTGAAGCCCGCTCCCATAACATCGCATCCGCTACGAAAATGGCAGCGGCCAACTCACGTGGGCGCCAGTAAGGCACGAAGTCAATAACCGCGGGTGCCTGCCCGGAGGAGAACAGCACGTTGCCAATCAAATCGCCATGGTGACCTGTGAGGGGAGTTCTAGAGGCTCTAGAAGTGCCCGGAGTCTGTCAAGTACCTCCTGCACCTCCAGGCTCGCTCTCCACGGAAGCCCGTCCCACACTACTCGGTCCGCACGGCTTTCGGGCGAGTCGCTACGCGGACACTGCAGCAAAATTCGCCGGCTTTGCTATCGCACGCCGATGAGCAGTATCGCGGCGAGAATTAGCAGAGTGAAAGCCACCGCATTGCTCAACAGTTTGCGGGGGAGCGCGTGAGCCAGGCGGGCGCCTATCAGGACTCCGACCGCCTGGCTCACGCCGAGCAGGGTGCCGGCCAACACGTGCACATCGCCGTGCATTGAGTAGCCCACGGAGGCGAAGAGCGCAATGGGCACCTGCACGACCTGGCTAACGCCTATCGCGATCAGGGCCGGCAGTTTGAACAGGAGAAGCATAGGGAGTAGCATCACCGGTCCACCGGTGCCAGTCAGAGCGGAACCGAAGCCAGCCACAGCGCCAATGGTTAGCAGCAGAACGCGAGGTAACCGCCTGCTTCGCACCGGCTCTGCCGGGTCCTTCGCGAGGAGCGTCCGAAAGCCGGACCAGGCGAGCAGCGCCACCAGCACGAGGACCAGACCGCCGGTCGTAAGTAAGGAGTTCACTCGCGCTCCCAGAATGGCTGCTGGGACAACAGGTCCGGCAAGCCAGGCCGCCGATCGCCAGTCAACGCTGCCGCGGCGAGCGTACTCGATTGTGCCGATGACACCGGTAAAGATGAAGCTGAAGCTACTCGTGGCCATGGCTGCGTGCAAATCGAATCCAACCAAGATCGCGAGTAAGGGAGCGAGCAGTACGCCGCCGACCCCTACACTGCCGATCAGGGCGCCTGGAAGCAGTCCAGTGGTTAGCAAGACCATGAAAAGCTGCGGGGTCATTTCTGGCATCCAGGCAGCCTAACTGGAAGCGCGGATTGGCAGTCGTCGTCGTCGTGTAGAGAGTCAATATGCTTGACGCTTCCCCCGTTAAGAATGACGTCTATGACGCAGCATTCGCGAGTGTGTTACAAAGATGGCACAAGCAACTGTCATGAGAGGTGACACAAATTTTACGTTTCCACACTCACCGTGCGAGATGGCCGCTTAATCAACAGCGCCAATCTCGAGGTTCGGAACCGAAACGTATTCTCCATCGGGAACGGTATAGGTGTACAGGCGACCGTAGGTATATGATTATACGTCGTCAATCTCAGATTCTTGCTTTTTCAGCGCGGTCTTCTCAGGTATGTCCTCGGAGCTTGCGCCTCGAAATGGACTCGTTTGCATCGCATAGGTAAGACAAGCAGCTATTGCAGCAACCCAGTAGTTGCCGAAGAGCGCATACGCCCCGATGAATACGAGGACACCTATAACAGCCGACTTGTTGTCCATGTACGCACCTTCCCTTGCGTGAAGTAGTTAGCCCTTTGCCCTAATACCGTCTTCCCAGAAAAAGTCGCTAAACATTTCAATCAGTATGCATTTATGTCGTACGACTCTTTGAGCAAGGTCTCAATCCATCCGCAATCCTACCCGTGACCTTCTCAATAGTAGCGACGGCAGATCTCCAGACGGCTTTGACACTGTCGTCAGCCCACAGTAGCAATTCCTTCTGCTGTAAGTCCGCATACAACTCTATTGACTAACCTTGCTAAACAACGGCCATTGCGGCCTCGTCTCAATGTGGAGCAATATCGCGCCGCACGTGCACAAAAGTACCAGTGCCTTTTTAACCCTTGAGGAAAATGGCACCTATTGTTCCGGCCACTACGATCAATATTCCTGGATGTACGTTAAATCGTACCGATAGTGCAAACGCCACAAGGGCAATCGCCCACAGAGCCCAGTTTGCCGCCCACTGAGTAGGCATTCCAAAAGCTCGTGGCGCAAATTCCCATACAACTAGTGCTAGAAGTGCGATCACAACAGGGCGTATCCCCTGCAGAAAACCAGTGACTTGAGGTGTATCGCGGAAGCGTAAGTACACTCCGAGCAAAAGAATCATTGCTATTGCAGTCGGGAGTACCAAGCCTACAATGCCAAACGTCGCCCCTAATGGGCCTGCAACCTTGTAACCGACATATCCTGCCAACTTAGTGGCTATGGGACCAGGTAACGTATTTCCAAGTGCGTATGCATCAAGGAACTCGTCTTGAGACAGCCAACGCTGTGCCTCAACTACCTCCTCTTGAATCAGAGGAATCATAGAGGGCCCGCCGCCAAATCCAAAAATGCCCACCTTCGTAAACGACCAGAGTAGGTTTAGGCTTTCGACCAATTGCGAAGTTGCTGTGACGGTGGCTATGCCAGGATCCCTTCACGGGCAACTACTTTGCCGGATTTAAGCACGAGATGGAAATTCTCCGGCTGTAAAAGGGCATCAAGATTCGTGGTCAGGTCACCTTTCACGAGACATAAGTCAGCGGTCTTTCCTACCTCCAGAGATCCGACTTCTTTGTCAATCCGTAGAGCCCGCGCAGCACTTAGAGTCGCAGCTCTAATCGCATCCTCCACGGAAAACCCAAGCCTCTCCAGCAAGACTATTTCCCTGGCTGTAGTAGCCGTCGGATTACTGATTCCGCTGTCAGAACCGACGATAACTCTGTCACGTAACTCGGAGTCGGCAACCTTGCGCAAGGCGTCCATGTACTTGTCGATATGTTGATTGAAGTAGTCGGCTGTTGACTTAGACCATGTAGGCGGTGGCGTTTTATCGACAAAAACCATCGCCGTTGGGACAAGATAAGCGCTGCTGTCAGCCAGTAGATCAAGAGTCGCGTCTGTGAGTCCTGCGAACGCGTGGTGAACCGTGTCTACGCCCCCTTTGATCGCTGCCTCAACGGCTGCTCTACCATAGGCGTGTGCAGCAACTGTAAGATCACGACGGCGCGCCTCATCAACCGCTATCGCCACCTCATCTGTCGACAGTAGGAGCCATTCGCGAGCACGGGTTCCGAGCTGGCCAGTGATACCGAGCTTGATGTTATCTACGCCCGACAGGCTTTGTCGCCTAACTTCGTGCCGGATAGAGTCCTTACTGTCTACCGCAGCGCCATTGCCATGACTTACTTTTACCCAATCAGGGTAGCTATTCATCAGACCGCCCGTTGTCGACAACACCTGTCCGCTAGCTATCACCCGAGGTCCAGGAACCAAGCCCTCACTAATTATGTCTCGAAGAACTGACGCAATCCGGCCTCGAGTCCCTACATCAAGAATTGTGGTGAAACCATGGCGTAAGTAAATGGCCGCATTAATGACTGCCCGTACCGTGTTCTCCTCAAGGCTTACGGAGTAGTTCAAGCCCATCGGACCCTTGGCATGTGGAAAATAGGAGAGGTGCGAATGCGCGTCAATTAGACCGGGTATCAGAGTGAAGCCGTCACAATCCACTTCTGATACTTCGATACCCGCCGGAAGAACAGCGTCCACTTCAGAACCAACCGCCACGATCTCCGCGTCCCGGACAACCACAGATGTAGGACGCGCGGGACGCCCGGTACCGTCGATAAGAGTCGCATTGCGAAAAATGAGGGCAGTGGGCATACAATTTTGCCTTTCTAGCGCGAACCGTTCACGCCTACTGGGAACTAAATGAACGAGTGAAAGTCGAGCGGTTGCCAGCCGCCCACCAAGTGTGGACACGGATCTGAGGCTGTCCATTGAAGCAAAGACACGGGGCTACTTTCCCGACTTTGGATCGAGAACATCACGCAGTGTGTCACCGAACAAGTTGAGAGCCAAGACTGTAACGGAAATGGCAACACCGGGCCATACAGCCAGCCAAGGAGCAGAAAAGACGTAGCCTTGGGCAGCACGTAGTTCCGAACCCCAACTAGGAGTTGGGGGTTGAGTACCAAGGCCGAGGTAGCTAAGTCCGGCCTCAGCGATGATTGCTGAAGCCATCAGTACCGTCAGTTGAACCACGAGTGGCGTCAGAATATTAGGCAGGACGTGTCGGAGGACGATCCGTAAGGGTCGAATTCCAAGAGACTGGGCCGCTTGAACGAAATCAAGATCCCGAACCTGAAGAGTTGCACCCCTAACGATGCGGATTACGTTCGGCGAGTAAGCGATGCCAATAGCGATCATGGCATTCTGAAAACCGGTACCGAGAGCCGCAGTTACAACCATGGCCAGGATAAGAAACGGAAAAGCTTGGACGGCATCGATCAACCGCATCACCACAAGCTCGTCGAATCTCGAGCGGCGATAGCCTGCCAGCAAGCCAATTGGTACACCAATTAACGTCGCGATGCCCACCGCGATCAGGGCAGCCAACAACGATACGCGAGCCCCATACAGCGTCCTAGTCAGAACGTCGCGACCAAGTGGATCTGTGCCGAATAAGTGTTCACCACCAGGAGGCAAAAGTATCGCCCCGTAGTCCTGGGCCGTCGGCGAAAAAGGCGTTAGATACGGCGCCGTTACCGCAAGGATTACGATGATGGACAGTACTGCGATTGATGCGAGGCCAACTGGATATCGCAAAGCAAACCGCAAGTACCAGTTGGGTTTACCTCTACGCGTGCGTGTAGATGTTTGAACTTTCTTGATATCAGCCGTCATGCTGATTCCTCTACATTGATCCGCGGATCGATTGCCGCATAGATGATGTCGATCAAAAGATTGATGAGAAGCACGAGCGCTGCAACCACCACAATCGTTGCAAGTAGCACAGGAGTATCACGAGCTAAAATCGCATCAAGGATCAGGCGCCCAAAACCGGGAATGACGAAGATTGTTTCAGTTATCACAAGACCACTGGCTAAGCCAGCTGCCTGGAGCCCAGCAGCCGTCACGACTGGTACCAGTGAGTTTCGAAGCGCATGCCGAAATAAGACATTCTGGCCTGTCACGCCTTTTGCCACGGCAGTACGAATATAGTCAGCCTTCAAGACCTCAAGCAAACTGCTGCGGGTGAACCTCATTAGTACGCCTGCTTCACGAAGACTCGTAACCACCGCTGGCAAAAGCATCATTTTGATACTGCCCCACGGGTCTTCAGTAAACGGCACATAGCCTGACGTTGGAAAACCTCGCCAGTATGTGGCAACAAAAAGGATGGCGAGGATACCCAACCAAAAGTGGGGGACGGAAAGACCAACCATCGCCAGAAACGATGCACCGTGATCAAGGGGACTGCCACGAAATCGAGCAGCTAGTACACCTAACGGAATGGCAATAAGGATCGAGATAAGAATCGTGTAAAAAAGAAGCTGCAATGTTATCGGAAGGCGCTGGGCGATAATTGTAGTAATCGGTACACCATCGACCAGGGAGGCGCCGAAGTCTCCTCTTAGTACTCCTCCAAGCCAGGAGAAGTACTGAACGTGTATCGGTCGGTCCAGCCCTAGCTCAATTCGTAATGCCTCCCTGGCTCCTCGGGGCGCGTCTGCCCCGAGGATCGCGTTAGTTACATCGCCCGGCAAGATGTACACGAGGCCGAAGGCGATTGCTGAAACCAGGAGTAGGAGTGGAAGCGTCGTGAGTAGTAGACGCTGGAGGATAAACTTAATCACGACGCTTTCTCCCCTTTACTGCTTCGAAACGTTTGCCAGACGGATCATGCCGTCAGGATGAGCTTCCAATCCGGCGATGTTATTGCCATACGCAAATTTTTGTGCAGCATGCACCAAAAACAGGTACGGAACGTCATCTCTAATGACCTGGACTGCCTGATTCAAGAGCTGAAGTCGCTCCTCGCCCGTTGCAAGCCGGGAAGCGTCTAAGATTTCCTCAAGCTCTGGATTGCTGTAGCCGGAATAATTGTGACTGCCGTCTGTGTAATGGAACGGAGTAATGTCCTGATCGGGATCCGCGCGTCCGCTCCACCCAGCGATGCCAGCCTGGAAATTACCAGCATCAAGGTCATTCAGTAACTGTCCATACTCCATGACCTCAATGTCCACATTTATGCCAGCTTCAGACCACATGCTTTGCAAGACTTCTGCTAGCCTCTGATACGTGTTTCCGGTTCCGATCCCCAGCGTGAATGAAACACCTTCTGGGTAATTACTATCCCTCAGGAATGCACGGGCAGCTTCAACGTCGCGTTCTGGGACTTCACCGTCATTGAAAGGTGTAGCCGGCGAATACGGCCCCCACGATGGAACTGCTGCGCCGTTGTAAACGACTTGAGCAATGGCTTCACGATCGACAGCTGCATCAAGAGCACGCCGGACATTGACGTCATCAAAGGGTGCAACCTCGGTGTTAAACCACACGCCTTCCCAGCCTGTTCCCGGTACAAGCTCGACCGATACGTTAGGATTCTGCTCAAGGACGCCTATCTGTTGATCGGCGATACTGCGGGATTGAAGCACGTCCAATTGGCCGCTCAGAAGATTAGCGACTGCAACGTTCTCGTCTGGAACAACCCTAAACACAACACGATCAACAAGCGGCTGCCCTTGACGCCAATAGTCCTCGTTGCGCACCAATACAATGTGGTCCCCACGCACGCGTGATTCAAACCGGAACGCGCCAGTACCTACCGGTGATTGAGCAAACCCTTCGGTACCAGCGGCCTCCATTGCCGTAGGAGAGACCATCATGCCAGCGCGATCAGTGAGAGCCCCTAGTACAGCCGGAAACGGCTGAGCCAGAATGATCTGGAAGGTATATTCGTCGACTACTTCAACCGCTGAAATTTCATTGAGCTCTGTCGCTCGACGGGTATCCGGTTGCCTAGCGCGATCAAGATTATATTTCACCGCCTCGGCATTTAGAGGAGTCCCGTCGTGGAACGTTACTCCTTCCTCCAAGTGCATGGTGTATACGAGCGCGTCCTCCGAGACCTCCCACGAGGTGACGAGATACGGAATGATTTGCATTTGCTCATCAACATCGAGAAGTCGGTCGAAAAGGTTGTACTGTACCTGCCGATCCACGAACGTCGTCGAGAAAGCCGGATCAAGATTAGGTGGATCGACGTTTAGAGCGACCGTCACCGTCTGCGCTGAGGCGCCAGACATGACGAGCATGACGAGGAATCCGATTAAGAGCTTCTTCATGCGTACCAGCCTCCAATGTCGCCCCTAACCAACGGATCCTCTTTGGGGCTCTCGCTACAGGAACTAATTCCTTTAGGTTGAAGTTCTAGCTGGAGCATCAACCGCAGGATTCCTATAAGCGATGACGAATATTATACCACCTCCTGTGTTGGGTCAACTGGTTCAAGCTCAGCTCGCGTCTATCACAAGGTTTAAGGCCCATCCGAAAATGTGCGACGAACCAGTCTGACAATTGGTTCGTCAGGAAGGTCTATAATCTGCCTGTGAAACAAGCAACTCTAAGGGGTCATCTAGAGTCACTCATTGAGAGCCTAGAGAATGGCGCTCGCCTGCCTAGCGAGCGAGATCTCGTTTCCACACTTGGTGTTAGCCGTCGAGACATCCGCAACGCTTTCGCTGATTTGGAGTCAGAAGGTATCGTCTGGAGGCAGGTCGGCAAAGGTACCTTCAAAGGACCTCATCCGCTTGACCAACCTGGAGGCCTAGAAGCTTTAAAGCGCCTGACTAATCCATTAGAGGTAATGGAAGCCCGACTTGTACTCGAACCAGCCATCATCCGGCTAGCTGCGGTGCGAGCAACAGCAGGCGACCTAGAGCACCTCGCCTCATTAGTCCGAAAGGCGCGTAGCTTTCGTGACTATGAAACCTTTTCCAAGTGGGATAGCCGCTTTCACTTGGGGGTGGCTGAAGCCACCAAACATCGGCTCTTCATATCCTTGTACAGCTCGATTGACTCACTCCGAAGCGAACTCTCGTGGGGCAGCCTACAAAGACGAGCACGCACACCCGAATGGCTTGAACGTGCAAGTGCAGAACATGAGGCAATTTGCAGGGCACTGATTGCACGGGATCCAGAAGCTGCGGCCGAGATGATGCAAAAGCATTTGAAAGCTGTCTATTCAGTACTCTTAAGCAACGAATGAGATCGGAGCATTTTGTCCCCGTAAGCTATTTGAACTGTACTGGGTTCGGTAGAGACTCTGATCTCACGCGGCCTGCCTCGGCAGGTCTTGTTTTTGATTGTATGCCGCTTCGAATTTGTAGAACTGCATAAATAACTTCACTAGCCTTCTCGTTCATTGCGTGAGCGACGGACCAACTACATGGGAGCCTAAAACGTTTCAGTCACGATAGCCTAAAGGGCGTTCAGTAACTCGTATAGATCCTTCAGTGACTTTCGCGCCGCGTCAATCGGCGCAATGACTGATGTAGATCGCAATCCAGCGGTGAGAACGAGGTCGTCACTAAATCTATTTACAGGTCTAGCGTTAATACTTCCCGAAGCGATAAGGCGGAGCGGTCAATGCCGTGATTCGACTCCGACCGCTCCCAAAGCAAGATTGCTTTTGCACTACTCGTGTTCGATCAATGCCGCAGTACTTACCGAGCCGGAACTTACCAAACTTGCTTGAAGACCCTGAGGAAGTTTTGGCCCAAAATGCCGTCTATTGCTTTGTCGTCGTATCCTCGATTTTGTAGACCGGAGATCACGTTACTTATTTCGGGATAGCTATCGAATCCTTCTGTAAAGCGTTCAGCGAGCAACATATCGTTCGGAATGATCTTGTCGAGCTCGGCTGTTACATCGCTGAAGTAGTTCGGTGTTCCCCACGGATCTAGTTCCATTTCCTCGTAGGTCCCAAGGCTAAAGTCAGTTCCAAGTCCTATGTTCTCAGTACTGCCTATGAGGTCGGCTATGTAGTCAACGCAGTCCAGGAGGTCGGCAAGATTTGGCCGACGCTGAGTCTCGGGCTTGTAGACCATTGGACCCCACGGCACTACTCCTATCACTCCGTCCTTCGACGCACATGCCCTGATTTGTTCATCCGAGATATTGCGTGGATTATCGACTACGCCTTTGGGGTTGGAGTGACTGAATACCACTGGAGCGCTGCTGTGCTCAATCATTTCAAGACTGGCTCGTGAACTCATATGTGAGCCGTCCAAGAGGATGCCAACTCGATTGCACTCCTCAACGACGCGTCGTCCCATCAGGGAGAGGCCGGTGTTCGAACTATCGGCACAGCCACCTGATAGGAGGTTGTCCCGGTTATACGCAAGGATTAGCATGCGAAGCCCCAAGCGCTGGAAGGCTTCTACTCTGCCAAGCGATCCACCAATGAACTCACCATCCTGGGCTGAGAGCATTAGGGATGCCTGACCAGCTGCTTTAGCTTCGACTATGTCTTGGGCTGTCTCTACGATCCGCAGATTGCTGTATTGACGTGGCAGCAGGTGCCATTTCATAAGCTCATCCATTGCAGTTTCCGCATTCACCCAGGGCAAGAACGCGGTCACCGCGTATACGTCTGCGCCATGTCGATGAGCATTTTCTAACTCTGCATCCTGCCAAATCTGGACACAGCCATCGATGAATAGTCTGGTTTGTTCCTCTTCTATTACTGGGTGGAAACCGCGATTCTGCCTTATGAAGTCTTGTTTCATATTGCTCCTCATTTCAAGTAGGTGCGAGGACGACGGGGCAACTATCTGGAAGTGGGATCAAGGACATCCCGGAGCCAATCTCCGAGGAAGTTGACGCCCATCACGGTTAGAAAGATTGCGAGGCCGGGCAACGTTGTTACCCACCAGGCTGTTGTCATGTAGGTGCGTCCGTCAGCAGCAATGCTTCCCCAAGTCGGAATACTAGGTGGTACGCCGAGGCCAAGAAACGAAAGTGACGCCTCCATGAGGATCATCGTTCCGATCTGGACGGTGGCGACAACGATAACGGGTGGCATAGAGGCGGGCAGGGCATGCCTGAGCAGTGTTCTGAAATATCCGGCTCCGAGCGCCCGTGCAGCGCTTACATACTCCAGGTTCTTAACTGCCATTATTTGAGCGCGCATAACGCGTGCGTACATTACCCAACCGCTGACTATCAGAACGATCACTAGATTCCCAAGGCCAGGGCCGACTGCTGCAAGAACAGCTAAAGCAAGGACCAGAAAGGGGATGGCCAGTTGGATGTCGGCTAATCGCATGAGGATTGTGTCGAGCCATCCTCCGCTAAACCCCGCAATGGCACCGAGGGTAATTCCAATGAATCCTGCACCAAGCACTGCTGAAAGGCCGAGCAGCAGCGAAATTCTACTGCCGTAGATTATCCGGCTTAGCAAATCACGCCCAAGCTGATCGGTGCCGAAAAGATGCTCACTTGTTCCACCGGCAAAAGCAGGCGGTAGAAGCCGCTTTGAGGTGTCTTGCAAGCTTGGGTCGTACGGGGCAATGAGTGGAGCAAGAATGGCAATGAACGCGGTCAAGAGTACGAGCGACGCTCCAATAACGAAAGTGTGCTGGAGCAACAGTCTCTTTCGGCGAGCGGCATTAGGTGTTCTGGCACTTACGATCATCGGTAGGTAATCCGGGGATCAACGACGGCGTAAATTACGTCGACAAGCAAGTTGACAACTAGTACCGCTACCGCAATGACTGCGACGAACGCCTGGACGATAGGAAAGTCCCTGTTCAATACGGCTTGCGTAGCAAGCCGCGCCATTCCGGGGAATGAGAAGACAAACTCCGTAACTACTGCGCCTCCTAGCAAAGTTCCCACTTGAAGACCAAGAACAGTAAGGGCGGGAATCAAGGCGTTGCGCAGGGCGTGCTTCGCCACGAGCTGAATGGGAGTTAACCCTTTAGCCCTTGCTGTCCGCATGTAGTCCTGGTTGATCACCTCGAGCATCGATGAACGAACACTTCGGGCAATAATTCCAAGACTGATTGCGGCGAGCGTTATCGCAGGAAGAACAAGTGCGGCAGGCTCGTTATAACCAAACGGCGGAAGTACAGCTAAGTTCACTCCGAAAACAAGGATGAGCAGCACTCCAAGCCAAAAGGTCGGCATGGACTGCCCCACTAGTGCGAGCGACATTACCAAAGCGTCTACCGCAGTGTTCCGCTTCAGGGCTGCTATTACCCCAAGCGGTATTCCAACGACTATCACTATCAACATCGCAGAGAGTGTCAAGTGAACCGTGGCGGGCAGTACCTCCAAAACCAACTGCATTGCCGGTTGATGGAAACGGAGCGATGTTCCAAAGTCCCCCCGCAACACCCCGCTTAGAAAGGCGCCAAGTTGCACTAGCAACGGTTGGTCAAACCCGAGTTGCGCTCTGATCCTGGCAACATCATCGGCTGTCGCTCCGACTGGGACGAATAGCGCGAGCGGCTCACCTGATAGCCGCGCCAAAAAGAACACGACGACTAACACACTGAAAAGCACGAAAATCCCTTGAAACAGCCGCCGGGTAATGAATGCGAGCATTAGTTAGCGATCGCTTTCCGTCACAGCCTCACTCCACTTGGTCAACCGATGAAAGGGCCGGAGCAAGCGTCGCGTAGCTAGCGCGTAGATCCCGAATTACTTTAGCCATGGTTTCAAGCGCCTCGCTGACGATCGCTTGCCCCTTTTCCCTGGTCCCTAGGGTGGCGTACCCAATCGTGCCGGACGGAGTCACGGCATCAGTCCGAGGCAATCCAAGATCTACTTTCGTGGATGCTAATGCTTCTTCAGTGAACTCGAAGAACGGCAACGACTTGGGCGGGTCATCCACGGCACGCTCCATCTGCACAAATTGTGGAGCAAGTTCGAGCATCAGTGACGTCTCTGACTCGTCCGCATGCCAGGAAATACTTTCGTCAAGCACACTCCACGCTTCAGAAATCATCGTTGCCCACATAACCTGGGCTACCACTGCTTGTGGGCACTTCTGGCGAAGGTCATAGGCGGCCGCAGCTACAGCCTGAGTATTTCCGCCATGACCGTTCACGATCAACACAATGTCTGCACCGTTGCGGACCAGCTCTGCTCCCGCTTCGACTATGACAGCCTTAAGAGTGTCCAGACTCAAATTGATTGTGCCGCGGAAATTGATGTGGTTGTGGGATGTACCAAATGGAATGGCAGGTGCAACGATCAGGTCGTCCACACGAGCAGCAAGGCGCCTGCAAACCTCCTCGACCATGATCGTGTCCGTGTAGAGAGGCAGATGGTGCCCATGTTGCTCAGTTGCTCCAACCGGAAGAAGAGCAACAGTAAGTTCTGAATCGAAAACCTGCTCTGCCTCTTCCCAGGTCATTTCAGCAAGGGTCTTCACCGCATCCTGGCTCATGCTTTGCTCTCCTTGAATTTTGAAAGGGCGCGTAATACAGCCATAAGAAATGGGCCACAGCATTTTGCTACTGCGGCCCAAGGCTGAACCTACTAGTCGATTGCGACACCCCAGAGGTAGATGCTTTCATCGGGACTGGGAGTCCAGCCACTTACTGAGGGAGCAACTCCATAGAGGTCCACCTGCTGGTAGAGGTAGATGAACGGTGCCTCGTCATGAAGCTTCTCAGCCATATCCTGATAAATAGCCAGCCGCTGCTCTGAATCCACGGTCCGACCAGCTTCCTCGAGCATCTCATCGATCTCAGCATTTGCATAGAGAGAGTACGCAGCTCCAGAGGCGAGCATGGAGCTTTGCCAAATGCCTCCATCAGGAACGGTCGTAGCACCCCAAAAGACGCCGCCATCAAAGTCTTTAGCGACTAATCGCTCGATGAAGAGGCTCCAGTCCAGCACCTGCACGTCCGCATTCACACCGACATTCCGGAGGTTCCCACCAATCGCCTGAAGGATCTCACTATCACGCGTGTAACGCCCCTGCGGGCCGTAGAGTGAAATCTCGAGCGGGTTTCCCTCCCCGTAGCCGGCTTCCTCCAGAAGCTCCCGGGCGCGTTCCGGATCGAACGGGTAGGCAGCTACTTCTGGATTGAACCCAAAGTACTCACTGGAAAGGGGCTGGCCCTCTATAACCTCGCCGTAACCACCGAGGATGTTAGTCACCAGGGACTCTTTGTCTACAGCGTAGTTAAGGGCTTGCCTTACCCTCTGATCCCTATAAACGTTCTCTTCTCCCGACACCGGTAGAGCTACCATCATGATACGCAGACTGGGCACAGCTTCCACGGCGAAGCCCATCCGCTCGAGAAGCGGAGCCTGCTCAATGGAAACCTGCACTGCGATGTCAACTTCACCGCTTTGAAGTGCCGCCATTCGCGTAGCTTCCTCTGGTACGGCAACGAACGTAACCTGCTCCAGCGTTGGCGTCCCACCCCAGTAGTCAGAGTTAGAACTCAGCACTACCCGGTCGCCGCGGACCCACCGCTCGAGTTGGAAGGGACCCGTACCCACCGGGTTTTGGCCAAACCCTGCGTTACCTACTTCACCAATGTAGCCGGGAGGAACCATCGCTACTCGAGTCAGATTGAGAGGTAGTGTCGGCGAGGGGCCATCCGTGTGGAACCGAACCGTGAGATCATCGACGACCTCAATTTCCGTTATTGCCCTTACTTCTACCGCTCCTGGGGCATTCAGTTCTGGACTAGCAATACGCTCAACACTGAACTTCACCGTATCGGCATTGAACGGTTCACCGTTGGTAAAGGAGACCCCGTCCCGAAGCTTGAACTCCCAGACATCGTCGCTTACTGGTTCAAAAGAACTTGCAAGAAGCGGGACAACCCCACCCTGCTGATAGTCGAATCGAAGAAGCGCCTCATTGATGTGTTGCGAGACATTCAGCGTTTGCTGCACCGTACTGCGTTGCGCATCCAGGGTTTCTGGTCCCGTACCTTGCGCAACTGTTAGCTGCTGGGCGTGGCCAATAGACGATAATGCAAATAGGATAGAAACGCCGAGTCTAACGAGTTTTCTCATGGCCCTCCTTCAATTGCGTTTTCACACGCTTGCATAGCATTCCATCTAATGGAATGGGCCAAGGGTATAGGACGGAGTGAATCGTGTCAACTCTTTCCTTGAGCAGGACGCATCCTAAGGTCGCCGTGGAGCATAGCTTCGACGTGGCGTTCCATCGGCCGGAACGGAGTATAAGTGAGTAATAATGAAATCAACGATTCGAAAGGTTAGCGTCCTGCTGCAGGCGTTGGCTCGCACCGGCAGGCCAGCCACATTAAGTGAACTCTCAAGCGCGCTTGGCTTACCGAAACCCACTGCGCGCAGGTTGCTTGTTCAACTAATGGATGAAGGCTTGGTTGACCAGAACCCTGACGACCGCACGTACAAGCTAGGGATGCAGCTAATTACCCTGGCGTCAGCAGTGCTCGAAGGTGTCGAGGTCCGCAAGCTCGGGACCGACATCCTCTACGGCGTGATGGAAGATACCGGGGAGAGTGCGTACCTAGCGGTTCTAGACCGAGGGCACTCGGTCTACGTCGACTCGGTCGAGTGCGACCGCTCAATCCGCGTACTAACAAAGGTGGGATCACGTCGCCCCGCAGAACTAACGGCAAGTGGCAGGGTTCTGCTTGCTTATGCAAGTGAGGACGAACGCCAGCTACACTTTGTTGATGCTCTGAGGGTTGACGGGCGACCGTCTTCCGTCAATCCGGTTCGTTTAGAGCGATTAATGACAGAAGTCCGCGCCTCTGGTTTCGCAGCGTCAACTGATGAGGCAGAGGCGGGCACAACGGGCGTAGCAGCCCCAGTTTTTGCGGGCGGCAAATGCGTTGCAGCGCTAGCAATTGGAATGCCTACCTTCCGTTATGTCGCGGGCCCACCAGAGGTCATTCACACGAAAGTTATTGCAGGAGCGGAACGCCTAACTCAAAGACTGAGCACCCGTGAAGCTCCCGACCCGGTCAAGTTCGATTGGAATAACGCCACTTAACGAATGGGCACACTTGAAACCCTTCTTGCCCACCGGCTCAGGCTAGTTTCGTGTCCTGGGGGGGTAGGTCCTCAACCTCTATGTAACCTCTCGCGATGTCTACCACCAGTCTCGCCAGTTTGCGTGAAACCCCAGCTTTTCCTGCAACGTTCACTAACCGCAACACCTTCGATGTAATATTTGCTGGATCCTTTTTCTGAATCACGTCGCTCCACGAGGATGCTGTAGAGATTAGGTGGAAACGGACCATCAGCTTTAGCGGGGGTACCACCTCCTCTACTTTCACGTAACTACACACCTCGGGAAGGTACTCGCGAACGAGTTCGGGGGTAACCCTAGCCTCTGCCTCTCGACGGTCAATGCGAAAGCCTTTCACTCTCCTGTTCCGGACATAAGCTAGGACCTGGTTGTCCTTGATAGTTACCTCGACTAGGCCCCATCGCAGATGCTTTGAGATCTCCTTGTTGGCGCGTGCTCGTTGAAGTCCTTTTGGTGCTCTACGGTTTACCAACTGCATAAGTGAACGCAGTCGATCCAAGAACTCCACTTCCGATTGCGCCAGAAGTATGGGCAAGACTTGGCGGACCGCAATAGCGACCGTAAGCGGACTGGGAACCTGGGAGAGAGGGTGATCAGCAGATCCGCGTTTGCCGCCCATCTCCTGTAGGCGCCTCTGCCTATTCCGGCAAAAGGACTCCCATTGTTTCCTAATGTCAGTGCCAAGTCCGTTGGCCATTTTAGGGGTCCCTGCGAACAGAACTTGCGCGCACAGAAACCACAAGTCGGCTAAGAACAACCTTGCAGACGAGTGGAATGGTAACAGATTGACGGAGCCATCGATTACGGCTGCAAGTAGCCTTTGTGCTTCGATTAGCTCCGCAGCTTCTATTTCGGCAGTTCGGATTTTTGTCAAGTCGTTGCCGCATGGAAGTTTCCTTCGTGCTCTTTCACTGCCGATGGGTGAGGGATTCAGGCATCGAGTTGTCGTAGCGATCAACTTCGGATGCGCCGGGACAACGCTGCCGTCGTGTCGTCCTTGGCAATGCAGCAGTTCGCAGCTGGGGCAGCGATAGGACAGCAGTCGGTTGTGCTTCAGGCACATGAACGCGAAAAAGCGCCTCCACCTGAGCCGCCAATAGGCTGGTCCTTCATCCAGGCATTCGGGACAAATAAGCGAGTGACCAACACGCAGTTGAGCTCGAAAGGTAAATTCCCAGACTTGCCGTCCGGCAAGTAGCCTATTTGCAGAAGGGTCTAGAGCGGTGAAATACGTTGGTGCTAGGAACTCCTTGAGCTCGTCGGGTTGATGCTTGTACGGACGGACGAAGTATAGCTGGGCGATCTCCTTAGTCTTGTAGGTAATGCCGAGCCTTATCGCCGCGTCCGTGATACTGGTTACATTTGCCTCGGAAAGCCGGTAAAGGTATGACTGCAGTGTTTCATCAGGCTCAATGCGGGGTACGATCGGCATCTTAACTACAGGAGGTTTCCGTATGAGAAACTCCATCTCGTTTTCAATCCTGTCAGCGGGGCTTTGATCTTTTCGGTTTGTTCTGCCTGTTGACTGCTGCCGCCACGTCTGTGCCCCTCTTCCGGGCGGCCGAGTTACCACGGCCAGTCGATTTACCCTTGCCTTTGGGCTTTTTGTCGGCAGGCTTTGCTGCTGCTTTACCACTCGTATCCGAGCCAGAACCCCCGTATTGGTTAATCTTGGGAGGTGCAACCCAATTGCGGTCGTCCGCCTCAATGCTGACGGGAATCGCTTCCAGGTCAGCAAGGGTGATGGTTTCACTCTTCCCAATTGCACGGACACTGGCGGTCTCCAGGAGCGTATAGAGATGAACCGGATAACCGTGGGTCTTTAAGTAGATGAGCTCCAGGATTTCATCACTAATCCAATCGTATGGCCCGGAATCCAAGAGAACTAGCTTCCAGGCGAAGGTCCGCACGAACCCTGCACACTCAGACATCGAGAGGCGCTCTAGGTCGAACTTGATAAAGCGGCGGGATAGTTGCTCTGTAACCTCAGAACGGCCGCCGTCAAAGACACCGATGCGGCCGCTGGCATCGGGCACACCGGCGAGCAAGTAGACCGCGTTTGTAGAGTTGATTAGGCTCTTAAAGTTGTGCACAGTCGAGGTGCCGATGCTGCCGCGCCCGAAAAAGTGGACCTCGTCAATAACTACGAGGACGGTGTGGCACGCTTGAATCTTTCTGCTCATTGCCGCAACATGTTCGTGAGCAGTACCGCCTGCAACTATCTGAACTCCGACAGAAGCAAAAGACTCGTCTACGAGATTCCGAAACTGTCTTGCACCGAAGTCAGCGCCGAGTGATACAGGAAGGACAGGCACCATCTGAGCCTCTACGTTGTGCCGTTCCGGTGACGTCGAGAGTACGCGGAGGTTCACCACATCGTGCTGCCACCAGTCTTGCCCGAAGTGCTTAAACATCAGGTTTTCGTAGACGGTTCGCGCAACGACGGTCGCGGCAGTAGTCTTTCCGACGCCGCCGGGTCCCCTGATCAAGACCCCGCCAATTCCGGTGGAACCCCCGAACTCAGCACGTACGAGGAGCTCCTCAACAGCTTGTTTGATCTTTGTGATGGCAGGAGTTTCCAGGACGGTCATGACCGTTGCTGCTTCGATTCTGCGGTGATCAAAGGCCTTCCGCTCCTGTGCAGACCAGCGGCTGTACTCATCCCGCGAAACATTTCTGAGCATCTTCAGGGTCTCTGTTAATCGTTCCCGTTGATTCCTGCGGGTACGAACAAATTCGGATAGCGCCCCCGCACTTAACAGCCCATTTCCTTTTGAACCTAATGTGCCCAGTGGATAGTTTGTCCAGCCCACGAATGCCACCCCTTCTACTTGCAAATGCTGGCCCTGCTAAGCGAGCGGCATCGGTGGCTCGTCCTCGTCACCTTCACTAGTCAAACCGTCGAGTACTGCGTGGTCCTCTTGGGTGAGGCCGAGCTCGACAGCTTTGGAGCTAGTGGCTTCGCTGGCTTGCCGCCAGGTTTCTGAAGTCCGACAAGCATCCACTATTGAATTAAGTATCTGGACAACCGGCTTCTGCTCGAATCCCCGTTCCTGAGAAACCCGCTGGAGGTCTCGAACCCATTTGCGAAAGGCCTCGGCGCGGTCTCCTATCTCCTCGGAAGACAGTTGATCCGCACCGCTATCGTGCTCTTCCCACCCGAGCGGTTCATTAGAAATATCGTGAATTGCACGGTGCCGCCGCAGAAAGTCGCGGGCACGTTCGGGAAAAGGAATTGCAAATTGAGGCGGACGGTGAATCCATGGGACCTTCACGAAATGAGTGGGACCGGCGATCATTTCGTTCAGATTCACGTAGACACAGCTGACGTCCTTGTCGTCGTAATAGACCGGCCATTTCTGGCGCTGGCGAACAGCATCTAGAGCGCGGGAGTCGTACCGCAACCCTTTCAAGTGAATGCCGTCATGGCCAATCACGCGCTCTACACGAGCCATAAACGCAAACCTGAACGAAGGGTCGACAGGTACCATCGGCAGACCATGCTGCTCGACTACGAAGTCGTACTTCATCAGAGGGCTCAAGTATCGGATTGCCATTCTGACCCCAATCCCTTTAGCTTTCCAGCCAAACGAGGCCGGTGTGGGGTTGGTGGTGATAGACGTGACAGAGCCACATATCCAACACCGTCTCCATCTCGCAGATGTCTAGCAGCGAGCTAGGATCGTGAGCCGGAAGTTTGCCCTTGGCGCTTGCATCACGACCGGTGTAGCCAACAATCTTAGGTAGAACGGTACCGCTGATTGTACGGAACAGGCGCTCAACGTGCGGCTTGTCTGTAGGCACATTCGGTCGAGCGAACTCAATTCGTGTACCCAGGCTCATAGCGATCGTAAGGACCCGAGCATTCTTGAACTCCTTGCCTCTATCGACTACCAACACCCGCGGTACGGTCCAAGCGCCAATCGCCCAATCCCACACCCCGGAATCCGAATCAGGAACAAACTGCTTCAGGTAAGTGGCCTCCACACCGATTCGGTTGTAATAGGCGTCCCTGGAAAACGCAGGTACACGAGGCTTGGGAGAAACCAGCTTTAACAGAAAGGTGGCAACATCAGCCGCACCATTAGTAGGCGAAAGCATTACCCATGCCATCCGCGTAACCACGCAGACAGCCAGGAACATATAAGGACGGAATGCGTTCCCGACCGCATCAACCACCTGCACATCCAAGGGAGTAACGTCGAGCTCGACTAAGGCCCCCAGTCCGACAGGCTGCACAGCACTAAAACTCGACGGCGGCTGCTGACCCCTTGACTGGTTAAATCGATGGCGGGAAGAAGTCAGTCCCAAGCTGTGCTTAGCCTTGGCGATATACGTGCGTTGAACTCTCTCAGAAGGAATCGGGGTACCCGCAAACTCCGGTGAGTCCTCAATTAACTCAGCGATTGAATCCATCAATTCCGAGTCAGAGTGAGTCGCCTCAGGTTTCTCCAGGCTCGCTAGCACTACCGCAAAGACTACTTCGACAAACTTTGCATCCACAGAACTTGGCCGGCCTGTAGGCGAATTTCGCACCAAAGCAGTTGCCCCGCCAAAACCACTAATAGAACGGTAATTACTTAACAGGTCCCAGATATGCCGGTCACTGAAGCCCAACTCTTCGGCTTTCATAAAGACTCGCTCAGTGAGGTTCTTAGCCGAAGCATACGCAGGGTTGATTTTCTCGGAATCAGGCACACCCCTGATGCGGAAGGTCCCCGTGCAGACCTCCTCCATATGCCCAGACAGTTCAAGGGCTCGGTCCCACTCCTCTTGACTTGCACTACTAGCTGAAATCAACGCGCCAATGACCTCGCCGCTGTCTAAGGCTTCACCACTCCTACCCAAAAAGCGTGGCTCTAGGCGCAGCAACTCCTGCAGCCCCGTATCCCAAAGCTCGTCATCTGGGGCCTTAAGGCTCAGCCCATTTGCCGTCACACCAATTATCTCGTGAATATCACCTCCAATTTCCACCTGCTGGCCAGGCTCCAATTGCGTAAACAACCGGGACAGACCAATTACAGATTCTTGATTATCCATTTGCCCCCCTAACTCCGATCAATCGATCAGACCTGCTCGTTGAGACGCATCACGGTCGAGGACGACAAACCACCAAGCAAAGAGAAAACCAGGACGCGCTTCCAAAGCAATGAGTAAATCGATGCCAACGCAACGGGATCACTTCCAGCACACCGGCTCACCAACTCACCGAAGCTCCACTCGTCTTGCTGACCAAAAGCCGCCACCACCCCCTCCACAACGTCTTCCCTAGGTGCGACCCGCGCATACTGAGCCAAGTGATCCAACAACGGGCCAAACTCATCAACAGCATCCCCCGCTATACGGAAAGTCCAACCGCACGCGGCAGCAATCCGGCTTAAGACCTCCGAACCCCGCTCAAAATCAGCATCTCGCCCCTCTACCAGCCGGACACTTTCCAGTACGACCAGACCATCGGGCCGCCCATATAGAAAGTCGGGGTACAACGTCAACCGGGACTCCAGAACCTCAACCCTCAACGGTTGAGCAACCAGCCATCGCAGCTCACGGTAGAAGTCAAGCTCGAGCAGACGAAAAGCTTCGATACGGCTTTCAGTTGCTACCGATAAGCCCAATGAAAAAACTGGTTGCCAGGAAGGACGACCCCAACTTTTGGCGTTTACTACATCACGAACGGGTTGTAAATGAGCAAGCGAATCCGGCGACCGACGCAAGTCAAACTCGGATACCTGCACCAGAGGCCCCCTCTCCGACCGCCTCACCAGCACGCGAACTCCAGACGACACTACGACTACCCCCTTGCCACTAGCAACAACGGGTCCAACTCGCAAAGGCTCACCCAGGTTGAGCACTGCCGGTTTAAACCCTAAGAACAACGTTCATCGTAAGGACAGCGCAAATTCGAGTGCGCCGACAATAGCACAACTCACATCAGGGTTTCGTAATAATGTAGGTAGTTCTTCGAGGTCGATTATGCTATAATCCGATTCTCAGTATACTATCTTTGCAGAACATCAAAGATTGAGAATTTATTTCTCTAACGGTCTTGTAAGCTTTCTGCAGGTCCGCCCACTCCTTAACTTGCTGCAGGAAACCCACACCGAAAGACTGCGAGAATCAATTTGGAATTGAACCGAATTGGCGGGAGAAAATAGCTGTCACGTGACAGTCAATCAACGTGTGAGCAACACGAGACCACTTTCCCGTTAGATACGCGTAGTGTTTACCGTCTTGAAAACTGTGTAAACCTACCAGAAGATCCGTCAGCTACTCCACGGGGATAATTGAGTGCGCTCCGACAGCGGTAAATGCCATACTTCCGGGCGATCCTCGCAATCGGCACGCCCTGCGCCTTCTCGTTCTTCACCAAAATCCTTGCCTCTCGTGCTATCAACTCCGGGGGGCCTCCCAATCCTTGAGTGTCCAAACCCAAGGGTACGCAGGAGGCCCCCACCCTATTCAGACCGACAGAAGCAGCACGAAAATTGACGAAACTGTCAAAATCTAACCGTCGATTTTGTCCAGTTTAA
>Ga0209487_1001020_pt1 | contig 24200 bp, 20 predicted proteins | sample Poulit2012_FD_187524 | JGI IMG/M metagenome (GOLD analysis project Ga0209487, IMG submission 187524) | Agricultural soil microbial communities from Georgia to study Nitrogen management - Poultry litter 2012 (SPAdes) (version 2) | ecosystem: Environmental > Terrestrial > Soil > Agricultural land...
CCAGGTTCTGAAGCAGGACTCAACTATATTACTTTACACATTTTCGTTGAAGCAATGAAAGCTGCAGGTAATGTGGAAGATGCTAAAGTAATCCGAGAACATATCCAAGATGGATTAGATAATTTACCAGATGATAAAAAGGTATATGACATACCAGGTATTGATGAAAATGGCGGCTTTGAAGCAAATATCCATGTAGCTGCAGTAAAAGATGGAAAGATTATTCATATCGACGTGGAATAGCTGACAAACCATGTTAATAAAGAGAGGCGGTCATTTATGAAGTTCGAAAATAAAGTAGCTGTTATTACAGGTGCAGGCAGTGGTATTGGTAAAGAAACTGCGCTTTTACTAGCAAGAGAGGGAGCTGAAATCATACTTGTTGGTAGAACGCAATCTAAACTGGAGAAAGCTGCTAAAGAAATAAATGAGGTTTGTGACAATAATACAGCAGTAACTTTTGCAGCAGATATAACAAAAGAAGAGGAAGTCAGAGGGTTATCGGATTTTTTGAAAAGTGAATATGGGAGCATTGATGTTTTGATTAATAATGCTGGCAGTTCAGGTTCTGCTAGTATTTTAGAGTTAGATGTGGAAGACTGGGAAGCAATTCAAAACGTTAACGTAACGGGTGTGTTTTTGGTATCAAAACATCTAAGTAAGCTGATGATTGATGCATCGGAGAAAAAAGATCGTGCCATCGTTAATATCGCATCATTATCCGGTCATAAGGCAGGTGCGAAAATACCGCACTATAGTACAGCAAAGGCAGGCGTTATTCATTTTTCAAAAGCATTAGCTGCAGAATTAGCCTCCTATGGCATCCGTGTAAATTCTGTGTCACCTGGCTTTACAGAAACGCCATTAACGGAACAAGGGCTTCGTAATGATTCGTTTGTGAAAGCAATCGAACGTCATACCGCATTACGACGTGTAGGTGCGCCAAATGAAATTGCAAATGTGATTGCTTTTGCTGCATCAAGTGAAGCAAGTTATATGACGGGAACAGATCTTTTGGTTGATGGTGGATGGTTGATTACGTAGAGATTGAGTTTAAAAATAAGCAAGGATCCAAAATTGGAGAAAGAAGGTCGTAAATATCAATTGTTAACAGCTATGGTTGGATTTTTTGTTGCAGCAATAGTTTTTTTATTCATCTTTAAACATTATTTCCCTTAGGGATTAATTCCACCTATTAATCATGTATACGCCGCCACAATCCAATCAGGCTTATCCATTGGTATTGCTCTATTCAATTAATGATATGGGCTATCCCGGGTGCGTTAATACAATTTATCGGGGGATCGGTAAGTAGTAGGAGTTCTGTTTAGTACAGGACTGCTGTTAACGAATGCTCTCGCTGGATGGGCTGTGTTGGTGGGGACTGTAATAAGAATCATTATCCTTAAATATGCTTCAAATCAAGAGCAAAATATGATAATTATGGCGGCAGATGTTATTGCATGGGATGCAATTTATAGTTTCTTGAATTCACTGGCATACGGTGGTAGAAATAAGTGATAAAATAGATTTGTTGTCATCCCGGTTGGCTTTTGAACGGAAGACCTTACCTATAATATAGGAGGGTCTTATTTTATGATTCTTTACAGAATTCGCATCCGCGAGGAAAGGAAGTACTTATTCCACCTGGAAAACACTTAATTGCTTACGGTAGTGAAAAAGATTCTCGATTTTTGCGGTAAGATCAAAACAAAAATGAATGTATTCTATATACTATCCTCGATTACCATTCGATAACTTGTGTTCAAAGTGTAAAAATTATATAAATAGTTATAAAAGCGTAAAATTAATTATACATACGAACTATTTATACATACTTTAAAGTGAAAAAATAGTTCTTCACTATTTGTGTTGATCATCCTTGATAAGACAGCTTGACCGTATCCCGGTCGTAGAGGCCAATGTCCAACCGGTTAATTCTGCATTCCAGGGTAAGCATCCCTTGTAAACAGCGGCCAGGATAATACAAAACATAGTATTTATCACTCTTTGTTGAATCCGGCAGATATTTGGCTCATTTTTTGCATGTATATAAGTTAGGATAGTAAGTATTTAATATTTGCTGCTGAGAAAAACTGAAAAAGGATGAATTACTATGGGAAGTAAAAATAATAAAGGCTTGCAAGATATTCCGCAAGCTGGCTTTTTCGGCCATCCAAAAGGATTACTTACACTGTTTTTTACAGAGTTCTGGGAAAGATTTTCATATTATGGGATGAGAGCGATTCTACTCTTCTATATGTATTATGAAATCTCTGAAGGTGGATTGGGTCTTAATATCACAACAGCAACATCAATTATGGCGATATATGGATCACTTATTTATATGTCGGGCGTTATCGGCGGATGGATTGCTGACAGGCTGATAGGAACAAGCCAGACAGTTTTTTACGGTGGTATTCTTATCATGCTCGGCCACATTGCTTTAGCAATCCCTGCAGATGGGATGAGTATGCTGCTTATCTCAATTGCTCTGATCGTTATCGGAACGGGGCTGCTGAAAACAAACGTTTCTACTGTCGTAGGAGATTTATATAGCATGGAAGACAAGCGTCGGGATTCCGGTTTTAATATATTTTATACCGGTATCAATATCGGTGCCCTAATTGCTCCGATTGTAGTTGGAACACTGGGACAAAAATATAATTTCCATCTTGGTTTTGGGGTAGCGGCAATAGGAATGTTTATTGGGTTAGTAATGTTTATCGTAACAAGACCTAAATACATGGGATCAGTTGGCAGGAATGTCCCGAATCCCTTAACAAATGAGGAAAAGGGAAAAGTTTTTAAAACCATATTTGTCAGCGCTATCATCATAGCGGCATTAGTTTCCGCCGGAGTTAAATTTGGTTTACTGACAGTGGACATCTTTACAATTTTAGTGAGTGTATTGGCGGTTATCCTTCCTGTCATTTATTTTACCATTATGTTTAGAAGTCCGAAAACGAGTAAAGAGGAACGAGCAAGATTAGCAACGTATATTCCATTGTTTATAGCTGCTGTTATCTTTTTCGCAATTTTAGAACAGGGTTCAATTATATTGGCAAGATTTGCTGACCAGCGTACACAGCTGAGTTTCGCGGGTTTTGAGCTGCAATCATCCTGGTTTCAGTCTTTGGGTGCATTCTTTATAGTAATTTTTGCCCCGATATTTGCCTGGCTGTGGATGAAGTTAAGAGATCGGCAGTTTTCAACAACAAGGAAGTTTTCACTAGGTTTATTTTTTGCGGGATTTTCTTACCTTATCCTGATGCTTCCCGGCCTGATGAAAGGAACGGAAGTACTCGCAAGTCCGCTTTGGTTAGTGTTTAGTTTCTTTTTAATATCAATAGGGGAGCTATTTATTTCACCGATTGGTCTGTCCGCTACGACTAAATTAGCTCCGGCTGCTTTTGCTTCACAAACAATGAGTTTATGGTTTTTGGCGAATGCAGCGGGGCAAGGGATTAATGCGCAGATTGTCCGCTTATTCACACCAGACACCGAGGTTTTATATTTTGGCGTTATCGGTTTGCTTTCACTTATTCTAGGGTTTATTTTATATGTAATTTCACCAAAGATCCGACATCTGGTAGAAGCGAAAAATAATGCCGCATAAACGAAAGAATTTAAAGAACCCTCTGCCAACACTAGACAGAGGGTTCTAAACTGCTGATTTTTCACAAAATCTGCAGTTCACGCGGAAACGAAGTAACCACTTCAGCTTCACCATCTTCATTAATATAAACATTATCTTCAATCCTTACCCCGCCATAACCCGGAATGTAAATACCCGGCTCAATTGTAAATAGCAGTCCGCTTTCTGCTATTTGTTCGTTATTTTCGTGTATTGACGGTTCCTCATGTACTTCAATACCGAGTCCATGTCCAACCCTGTTGTTGAAGTATTCGCCATAGCCATTTTCTTTAATCACATTTCTTGCAGCAATGTCAAATTCTTTAAGTGGTACACCTGCTTTTACAGTATTGATCCCGGCAAGTGTTGACTGTCGCACAATGTCATATATGTTCTTCTGCTCTTTTGTTGCTTCGCCGATAATAAATGTTCTGGTAATATCAGAGCAGTATCCTTCCGAAATATATACACCCATATCAATCAGCAGAAAATCACCTTTTTGGAAAGCGCGATCTCCAGGTGTACCGTGTGGCAATGCTGCTTTTTCCCCTGATAGTACGATGGTAGAAAATGACGGACCTTCTGCCCCGAATTTCTTCATTAAGAATTCTAACTCGGCAGTTAATTCCAGTTCAGTCATGCCAATTTTCACTTTCTTGATTCCTTCAGTAAGCACCTTCTCAATAATATCAATAGCCTTCTCCGTATAGATCAGTTCACTTCTTGTTTTCTTTAGCCGCTGGCTATTGATGAATGGTTGAATATCGTCATATACTGCTTCCGGAAAAGTGGCACTCAAACGCTGATGCTGGAACATGCTCACCGTTTTCATTTCCAGCCCAAAGCGGGCGATGTTTCCTTCAAGCTTTTCTTTGAGTATCGCAAACGGATCTTCCTCATCGGAGATCGGAATAATATTCTTCACATATGACGCATCTTCGGCGATTTCCTTATCTAATGCCGGGACAAATAAAATGTTTTCATTGCTGCGGTTATCAATGATGAGTGCCATGAATCTTTCGTGTGGATCAGAGTTGAACCCGGTATAGTAGAATACATTTGCTGGTGTTGTAATCATTGCAACATTAATTTTTTGCTGATGCAGGGTCTCGATTAATGTAGATAGTCTTTCGTTATAATTAATTGTCATTGGAAATTCCTCCTTATTTATCTAATTATTACATCATGCATTATTTGTGCCGTGCATGAGAAAGAGGCAGCAATGAATAATCAAGCTACCATGTTCAAAACATCCTACTATGAATTATCAGGTCTTTCTAAAAACATTGACACCCTACAAAAAAGTGTAAAAAATATTGGTGAAATGCAATGAAATAAAGTTTGGAGTAGATTCATTTTATAACAATTAGTAGCTGTTTATTAGCGATTATGATAATAACAATATTGGTTTTGGCATATATGTTGCAATATTCACACAAGTGGGTCGAGGTTCAAAAAAAAATGGCAAATGGCGAGGAACTTGATAAAAATCAAATCACTTTTTAGGAGGTTCGATAATGACCAGAAAGTATTAATTTACGCTTAGTCACCTTAGAATGCTTGCACTCTAGAGAGCGTGACAAGTCAGATGTGAACGACTGTTCAAAATGTAGGAGATACAGGAGGAATTAGAATGAGAAATAAGAAAATAACGTCAATATTACTGTTGCTTTTGTCATTACTGGTTTTTTTAAGTGGCTGTCAGCCATATGAAACAATTGCTGAAGGCGAACAGCGGGTTTATAAGTGGCGGATGGTAACACATCAAATGCCGGGGACTGCCCGCTATGAAGGTACAATTAAGCCTTTTGTAGAGGCGGTGGAGGAAATAACAGGTGGGCAGCTTGTTATTGAACCATTTGGAGCGGATGTTCTATTCCCGACAAATGAAACATTCGATATGGTGAAGAATGGCGTAGTAGAAATTGCAACCGTATATACAGGGTTCTGGACTGGAAAAGACCCGGTTTTTGCGCTCGGAGGTGGAACTATGCCTGGCGATCCAATATCTGGATATCAAGAGCACTTTTACCGTTCTGATCAGCTGCAGCCAATTATTGATAAAGCATATAAGAAACATGGAATTAAAAATCTTGGGGCATTTGATTATGCACCGGAAGAATTGTTGATGTCCCAGGTACCGATTCGGTCAATCGACGATTTTAAAGGTAAAAATATAAGGGCCACAGGAGTGGCGAGTCTCTACTATAGCAAACTTGGAGCGTCAGCGATCTCCCTATCAGCCCCTGAGATTTATACAGGGCTTCAATTAGGAAATGTAGATGCTGCTGAATTCAATGACTACCTTGTAAACGGAGAAATGGGACTGGATGAAGTGACTAAATACGTTGTTGATCCGGCACTTCATGTTGGACCAAGCACGGACAAGGAACTGATTGTCAACCCCAAGAAGTGGGAAGAGCTTCCGGAAGACTTAAAAGCCGCTGTTTATGTGGCACGTGATAAAGTTCGTTATGAATCTGCGATTGCCTATGGAGTTGAAAATCAGAAGGCTAAAAAGGAATGGGTGGAAAATGGGGATATCGAGTTTATCCAGTTGCCTAAAAAAGATATCGAAAAAATGCGTGGCAAGGGAATCGAACTCCTGAATGAATATAAATCTAAGAGTAAGGCTAGCAAGGAATATGTAGAGCAGTATGCAAAAGTTCTTGCTGATCTAGGGTACCTAGAAGAAGCTGAGAAGCTTGGCTATGAAGAATAAGGCGGTGATAGGATGAAATCAATTGTGAAAGGGATTGAAGCTTTGTCTTCCACCACTGGTAAATTATCCGGTTATCTCATGATCCCATTGACATTTGTAATTATGTACACAATTATAATGCGTCGCTTCTTTTCAAATGCGCCTGACTGGGGATTTGAAGTTCCGATTTTCATCTTCGGCATTTCAATTCTGTTGACGGGAGCAGATGTATTAAGGTTGAAGGGGCATGTAGCGGTAGACATTATTAAAGCTTATTTGCCGGATCGTTGGAGCCGCCTCTTGTCTACTTTTGCCCTATTTATCATTATAGTTGTCTGCACTTTTCTTATACTTAAAGGATCTGGAATGGCTATTGATTCAACCAAAATTCTCGAACATTCTTCCCATCAAAGTTCATTCAATCCTCAAATTTGGTGGTTTAAATGGTTCATCCCAATTGGCGGCCTACTCGTTTGGCTTCAGGCGTGTGTTGAGATTGTCAAAGTATGGCAGGGTGGTGAAGAAGAATGATGTGGATTTTTGAATATGCACCTATAGCTATGTTTCTCTTGTTGTTATTGTTATTATTTCTGGGAGTGCCGATTGCATTTTCGCTTGGTTTCGTAGGAGTCTTTTTTGCATTGATTATGTGGGGCCTTGATAGTACAAGTCTGCTGGCAAGTGCTGTTTGGGGTATAATGAATAATTTCACGCTCATCGCGATACCATTATTCATACTAATGTCTGTTTTGTTAGAAAAGACCAACATCATTTCAGATCTATTCGACTCTGTATACAAATGGTCAGGTGGACTACGAGGGGGGGTGGCTATTGCTGCTATAGCTGTAGGCGCCATAATCGGTGCAATTTCAGGTGTTGTCGCAGCAGGTATAATTGGTCTGGGTTTGATCGCTTTACCGCAAATGATGAAATATAAATATAATGAAAATCTTAGTCTTGGTTCTATTATGGCTGGAGGAACCCTCGGTCAACTAATCCCCCCTAGTCTTAACATGGTAGTGTATGGTGCAATTACCGGGGTATCCGTATCTAGTTTATTTGTCGGGGGATTAAGTGCAGGAATTCTCCTGATCTTATTATTCATCATTTATATTTTGATACAAGCCTATCGCAGGAAAGATGCAGCCCCTGCTCTTGCTAAAGAAGACCGGGTTACATTTAGAGAAAAAGTAGAGTCGCTCAAATCTATCGCACTTCCAATGCTATTGATTATTGTGGTCCTGGGATCTATATTTACGGGCGTGGCGACTCCCACAGAGGGTGCAGCCGTCGGTGTCTTTGGGACGATAATAATCGGCTTCGGATCAAGGCGTCTGGATTGGATAAAAATGGATGAAGCGATCAAGGAATCAACTAAAATGACCGGCATGGTCGGTTGGATATTAATAGGGGCAGCAACCTTCAGTGCGGTATTTTCTGGAGTTGGTGGAAATCAGTTTGTCTCAGAAATGGCTTTGGCTGCACCAGGCGGCAAATGGGGAGTCTTGCTCTTCTCACTTTTATTCATCATCCTGCTTGGAATGTTCTTGGAAACGATGGCGCTAATTATGCTCGCTGCACCAATTATTTCACCAGTCATCGTGGAAGCCGGATTTGATCCGCTTTGGTGGGGGATAGTCTTTATGGTCGTTCTTCAGATGGCATTTTTGACTCCGCCGTTTGGTTTTGCGATTTTCTATCTAAAAAGTGCGGTCGGAGAAAAAGTAGGGATTAACAGGATTTACAAAGCAACTATACCATTTATTATGATTCAGTTGATTGCAACCATAATAATAATAATTTTTCCGAAGATCTTTGTATGGTTACCCAATATCCTGAATAATTAATCGCTAAGGAGATTCGAAAAATTATAGTGAATAATAAAAGAAATATACAGATGAGTCTACAAGAGTAAAAAATATGGGCATTTACAGAGAGGCCATCAATGTCCATCAAAAAATATCCAAAAAAGAGGCAAGAAGCAGATAGATCAGCCTTCTAAAACTAGTTGGGATTCCGCGGGCGGAAAAAATAGAGCTTAAGGGAAGAAGAATATATTATGGCGGCGAAAGCACAAGGGATGAAGAATGGACGAATTATCATGCATCATATTTTACCTAATAGCTTAGCGCCAATCATTGTACAGAGTACATTAGGTTTCGGTACAGCTATACTGGATGCTGCCGCTTTAGGATTTTTAGGTTTAGGTGCTCAGCCACCTCTGCCGGAATGGGGAAAAATGCTTGCAGACTCACGTGATTACATACAACTCGCTCCATGGACATTAATTGTGCCCGGGGTAGCGATTGTGTTAGTTGTTTTAGGCTTTAATTTAATTGGTGATGGACTGAGGGACGCACTGGATCCTAAGATGAAAAACTAACCTTTATGAGACGGCAACTCCATGAGATTATATAACTTCATGAAAAAGAAGATAGTTTCACAACCGCAAACTATCTTCTTTTTTGGCCTAAAAACAGGCCGGTTATTTAGCTGTAAACAATTCCAAACCTTCTCTCTCCCAAGCCTCCTCAATCTTCCGCCGTCCTTTCTCAATATCTGGATGAAATTGAATATAAGCCTTTTCTCTTGTCTGCTCGACCGCCTGGATAGACTCCTCTAAACTGCTGTCCAGTCCGCTGGTCCCGGCACTGGCTGCAATCGATAGCCCCGCTGTCCTGCCTTGTGCAGCAGCAACTTTTGCGCCTTCAATTCCGGTAATATTACCTGCTACGAATAAGCCTTCCAGTGTCGTTTCCATCTGTGCGTTATGTAAGGGGACATACCCGCCTAATTCCTCAATTAAATAAAATGGACATCCGGCAATGGAAGCGAGTTCCGCTAACGGATAAAGTCCTCCAGCGATGCAGACGAAATCGGCAGAGATATGTTCCTCTGTTCCGTGTACGACTTCACCGTCTCCGCTGATCGTTGCGATTGTAACCCCTTCTACCTGATTCTCACCATATATTTCAGTAACTGCTTTTCTGAGCTGGATTGGGATGTCCCACATTTTTACACCATTTTTTGGATAAAAGGTGACACCCATTTTTTTCATCAAGTCATTTTTCATGAATTTGCTTCCAAGCTTAACGAACTTTGATGGTGCCATATGTGATACATGCAGCAGGGAATCAAGTACCCGTCTCGGAGAAGCATTTTCATCTGTTATTGCGTTCATTTTTGGGAGTGTCAGGCTTGCTACATCAACATCGGCAAGCTTAAGTTCCATGGCAATTGCGGCAGAAAGGACATTGATGCCGATGATGACACCTTTTTTGCCGGGTTTCACGCGGTGAACATTTGTCATTACCTGTGCTGCACCGACTGACATAACGCCGGGTAGTGTCCAACCTGGGACAGGAACTGGAGATTCGGCTGCACCTGTTGCAAGCAAAAGATGTGCAGTAGAAAATGTTTCTTTTTCTGTGTATACACCCCACTTGTTATCGATCTTTTCCAGGTTGGACACAGAAGTGTTTAAATGAAATGTCACACCAAGATCTATTGCCTGCTGATAAAGTCTTTCAGATTCGTGAATGCCGTTCCACCAGGATCCGTCGGGCTGTTCATACAATTGTCCAAGCAGTCTGCCGCCGGCAATGAGATACTCATCAATAACAATTACCTCTAAACCTTGTTGAGCGCATGTGACTGCTGCTGTTAAGCCTGCAGGACCCGCACCGATAATAATGACAGGCTCATCCATGATTCTCCCTCCAGTCTCTTACAGGTGTAGGCAGTTGTCCGCCGCTTTCAATGACCATGCCATCTTTTAATGGTGTGAGACAGGCGCGCATCCCTTGTTTTCCATTCACAAACACCCTGCATTCATAACAATGGCCGATGTTGCAGTAAACTCCCCGCGCTGATCCGCTTTCCTCATGATATCTAAGCACCCGGATGTCATTAGCGAGCAAGGCTGCAGCAATGGATTCATTCTCAAGCCCCTGATAAGTTTTATCATTAAAGGTAAAAGATATTTTCCTTTTTTCTTTCATTTTTCCGAGTATTGGATGATCAGCAACTCTTTCTGTCATTGTCCATCACCTCCAATATCTGCAAAACTGACCGGCCGTACAGGTGGCTGATACTTTAATGATACGGCTGTGGTTTTGTCTTTGTTTACACTGGCATAAGTGTCAGCTGCTTTGTCTACCATGGTGCGGCAAGTTCTTCCGCCGCAATATCCCATACCGGCTCTTGTGCGTAATTTTAATTCTCGGGCGCTGCATTGATAGGTTGTTGCTGTATCAATTAAATCACCGTAAGTCACTTCTTCACATCTGCAAATAATCATGTCCGGATTATTCATAGGAATCACACCTCTGCTAGTTAGTTGTATGCCTTTAAAAGAATGCAAGAATAATGCCATTGTTTATACCGGCTGATTAATATCTATGCCTAATTTATGCATGCGATTATATAGAGTAGCCCTTGTTACTTGCAGGTTTTTGGCACAGGATAATTTATTTCCATTTGCTTTCTGCAGTTCTTTTATAATAATTTCTCTCTCAAACTCCTGAAGGCGCTTGCTTAAAGGTCTTTCATCATTTTCATTAAGCGGGAATGGTGTTTTCTTTCCTTTTGACAGATCCATTCCGTCGACCTCAAAAGGCAAGTCTTCCATTTTCATTTCACCATTGTCCGAAAAGACAACCAATCGTTCCACTACATTTCGAAGCTCCCTTACGTTCCCGGGCCAATCATGATGAAGCATAGCCTGCATCACTTCCTGTGTTATGCCATGAATCGGGCGATTATATTTGATGGAGATTTCGTATATAAAATAATGTGTCAACTCAATAATATCTGCCGGCCGTTTCCTTAATGGAGGGATTTCAAGACTGACGACATTTAATCGGTAATAAAGATCCTCTCTAAATTTTCCTTCTTTGACCTGTTCCATTAGATCGCGGTTTGTTGCTGCCACCACCCTGAAATCAAGTTCTATTTCTGTTGTGCCGCCAACACGATAAAACTTTCTTTCCTGTAGAAGCCGTAAGATTTTTACTTGCATTTCAAGCGGCATTTCCCCGATTTCATCCAGAAATAATGTACCGCCTTTGGCAAGTTCTGCCTTTCCTTTTTTTCCTTTTTGGTTCGCTCCTGAGAAAGCACCTTTTTCATAGCCGAATATTTCACTCTCAAACAGTGATTCCGGGATAGCTCCGCAGTTAATGGCAACGAACGGGGCGTTCTCGTCTTCACGCAGATGATGTACGGCTTTGGCAAAAAGTTCTTTTCCGACACCACTTTCGCCGTAAATTAATATGTTTGTCTCTGTTGTTGCTGCCTTCGTTGTAATGTCAATTGTTCGCTTAAGAGCCTTGCTGTTTCCGTGGATCAACTCGAACGGATTGTTAGACGGTTTTAATTTATTTACTTCTTTTTCTAAATGAAAAACTTTTTCTGTTGCGCTGTGTAATTGATTGTTTAGCCTAACCTGGCTCGTTATATCTGTCTCTGCAACTACTGCGCCGATGATGTCATCGTCTAAATAAACCGGCTGTGAATTAATCAGTACAATAAGATCTTCGCGTGCCTGGTGCTGACTGTTCCTGACAGAAGTACCGTCTTTCAATGTTTTTAACAGTTTCAGCCTGTCCGTACTGAAGAAGTCTGTAATTGGTTTGCCTATAATTTCCTCTTCATTTACTGAAAATATCTCCTCAGCACCCTCTGTCCATATTAAAACGCTTTCATTTTTATCGACCGCAGTACATGAAGTATCCGCTGTATCTAAAACTGCTTGAAAGTAAGCCTGTATTTCTTCATTTTTTCTGGAAAGCTTTTTGAGCAAAACAACGGGATCAATAAAGCCTACAATATTTTCCTTTTCTTTAATCAAGATTGTATCGTGTTCCCTGAACAGCGAGATGATCTCTTTAAAGTCTGTATTTACAGGTATTGTTGGACAAGTTGCGAAATCTGGTTTGTTTCTGGTCCATGTAATAGTGGTTACTTCCTTTTCTTTCATCATAAAGATTTTATTGTGAGGTGATTTTTTAATTTGTTCTTCTAATTCATCGTCACTTTCTACCCAAACTAAGTCCCAGCACATAAAGTCTTTGATTTCTGATTGAAAAAGCATTATAACGCCACCTTTCTAATTGTAAAAAAACTTTTACAACTTTAAAACTATTTTGACACAATAGGCATTGAAATGCAATATGTTTTTAGAATAATAAGAACTTGAAACGCAAGAAAGTGGGGTTTTTTAAGAGTGGCATGAATTTTGCAATTAATAAGTTGAAGCAGCAAAGAAAAGGTGGGATTTTATGGGGAAAGCACTCCATCGCGACATCGTAGTCATCGGCGGCGGTATTATGGGAGCCGCTATTGCATATTACAGCTCAAAAGCTGGTCTGGATATTACAGTTCTGGAAAAGAAGGAGCTTGCGAGCGGCACTTCTTCCAGATGTGACGGGAATATCCTCGCAATTGACAAAGATCCTGGGTTTGACAGCCAAATGTCATTGAAAAGCCAGCAATTGGTACATGAGTTAAGCAAGGAGTTGGAAATTTCTTTTGAATATAGAAATCCGGGCAGTATTCTCGTTTGTGAAAATGATAATGAAATGGATGCCGCTCAGAAGTGGGTAACACAGCAGCAAGAAGCAGGTCTGGAGTTTAAAATGCTTGATCGCGAGGATTTACGGAATGAGTCAAAGTATTTCGCGGATAATCTATACGGCGGCCTGGAATGTAAAACTGACTCTACGGTAAATCCTTATATGCTGACATATTCCATGTTTTACAACGCTAAAAAACAAGGAGCGAAAATACATACCAATACAGAGGTAAAGAGTCTTCACAAAAATAAAAATAACCAGTTTGTGATTGAAACAAATCAGGAAACTTTCACTGCCAATCAAGTAGTCAATGCCTGTGGTGTATGGGCTCCTGTAATTGGTGAGATGGTGGACGTAAAAATCCCGATTCATCCCAGAAAAGGTCAGTTGATCGTTGCCTCAAGACAGCATCCGGTCGGTTTACGAAAAGTGATGGAATTCGGCTATCTTATTTCAAAGTTTGGCGGTGAACGACAAGTGGATGAAATAACCGAAAAATATGGAGTTGCATTAGTGTTCGAGCCGACCGAAAGCCAAAACTTTTTAATCGGCAGTAGCAGAGAATTTAATGGATTTGATACAAAAGTAAACCATGAAGTTACAAAGTATATTGCTAAAAGAGCAGTACGATTTTATCCGAAAATGGCAGACATGACAATGATTCGAACATATGCCGGATTACGGCCATGGACAGAGGATCATCTGCCGATCGTCTCTCATATTGATGAAGTTCCAGGGTTTTATGTGGCTGCGGGCCACGAGGGGGATGGAATCAGTCTTGCTGCTGTTACAGGTAAAGTGATGCAGGAAATGATCTCAGGAGAAGAGACGTGTATCCCAATTGAACCGCTCCGCTATGACCGATTTAAAGAAAGGGTGATGAGTTAAAATGAATTTCCAGCGTTTGTTTTCTACTATTGATACACATACGGGAGGTAATCCAACCCGAACCCTCATTAGCGGGCTTCCTGAACTTCAGGGGGACACAATGTCTGAAAAAATGCTTTACATGGAAAAGAACTATGACTGGATCAGAAAGTTTTTAATGAATGAACCGCGAGGGCATGGGGTGATGTCAGGGGCTTTAATTACAGATCCATGCCATCCGGACGCAGATGTGGGAGTTATTTATATAGAAACAGGCGGATATCTGCCAATGTGCGGCCATGACACAATTGGCTGCTGCACAGCCCTGATAGAAGCGGGTTTGATTGAAGTACATGAACCGTATACTAATATAAAACTTGATACGCCGGCAGGTTTGATTGAAGTCAGGATTAAAGTGACGGCCGGCAAGGCGGAAGAAGTTACCTTTGCAAATGTGCCATCATTTTTATTGAAGTCAATTGAAATTGATGTTGAAGATATCGGAAAGATAGAGTGTGATATTGCTTACGGCGGCAACTTTTATGCAATTATTGATGCGCAAAAACTCGGATTGGAATTGTCTACAGAGAACGCATCTGACATTATCGACAAAGGAATCAGAATACGGAACGCCATTAATACAGCGGAAACGATCATTCATCCGGAGTTTCCTTTCATCAATGGATTAACACATATTGAGTTTTTTGCCGATCCGGTTCATCCCGATGCCGATGTGAAAAACACAGTCATTGTTCCTCCAGGCGGTATTGACCGGTCACCATGCGGCACAGGTACTTCGGCCAAACTTGCAACAATGTTTTATAAAAATGAGATTGGTATAGATGAATTATTTGTTCATGAAAGTATTGTGGGATCTTTATTTAAGGCAAGGGTGCTCGAAGCGACGAAGGTAAAAGACCATGAAGCTGTCATACCTGAAGTTACCGGTTCTGCATGGATTATGGGGATGCATCGTTTCTTCTATAACGATAGAGACCCGTTAAAAGAAGGTTTTCTGCTTATCCCGCCTATGGAAACTGAAAAGAAGGTGTCACAATGAACTTTGAAAAGATGTTTACAACCATTGATACCCATGTAGCAGGAGAAGCTTTCAGAATTATAATACATTCGTCGATTGCTTTTGAAGGTGGTGATATAAAGGAAAAACAAAACAAGCTGTCAAATTACCGGAATGAGAGAGAACTGCTGTTAAATGAGCCGCGCGGGCACAGAGGAATGAACGGTTGTATTGTTGTTCCCTCAGCCATTGCCGATTATGGATTGCTGTTTCTTGATCATCATAGCGAGGTTCAGTTTAAGTACAGCGGTTTAGTTGCGACGATTACAGCATTGCTTGAAACCGGGAACCTTGGAAAGAAAGACAATAATATCTATCAGATTGAGACTTTTAATGGGATAAACAGTGTGGAAGCAGTGATGGCGAACCAGGAAGTTATTTCAGTGTCTCTGGAGAACAGATCCAGCCGTATTGTTGATGAAAATGCTGTTCATAGTCTGATAGAAATTGATCATGAGCGTAATTACCTTGTAAGCAGACTGCCAGAACAGATTCCAGAGATTAGTCTCGACCATTTATCAGCCATTCAAAAGTGGGGAAGGGAGGCGGTGGAAAAGTATAGCGCAAAGCATACGGACCTGGACGGCGTGATCATCACGGAATTTGATCTTCTCACAGAGAATAAAGTCAAGTCTGTCACATTTGAAGCAGACGGAAGTATTTTACGGTCACCAGGATTTGACAGCACATTTGCCATTTATAGAGCCTTTTTTGAAAATGGTAATGTACATTCCATTATAAATGAAAGCATTTTTGGAAGCGTATTGACTGCAGATCTTGCAGATAAGCAGGATAACCGGTACTCGGTGGAAATTGAAGGGTTTACAACCGGGATGCATCAGTTTATTTATGATCAAGATGATCCGTTGAAAGAAGGGTTTTTATTAAAGTAAGTTGACTGATTTACTCTAAAACGATTGGAGAGTGAAGCATGAGTTCAGAGAGAAGATTGCCGACAATGCCGGAAGTTTTATTTGTCTTAGTATCTTTCATTTTGATTATGTTTCTGTTCGTTGTCCAATTTGATCTAGCAATCCAGCTTGCATTATTAACGACATGGTTCGTTATTATGCTGGTCGGTCTGCGGATTGGATACACATACAATGAAATGCAAGATGGGATATTAAAAGGAATTTATGACGGGCTTGAGGCAGTGCTTGTCATGCTTTCGGTCGGAGCATTGATAGGGACGTGGATTGTTGGCGGGGTTGTGCCAAGCATCATTTATTACGGATTGTCTATTATTGATCCGAGTATCTTTCTGCTCGCTGCTTTCATTATTTGTGCGATTACCTCGCTTGCAACTGGAACTTCTTTCGGATCTGCGGGAACAGCCGGGATTGCAATGATGGGAATAGGGACAAGTTTTGGTTTACCGATTCCGCTCGTAGCGGGTGCAGTTATTTCAGGATGTTATGTCGGAGACAAACTTTCGCCGTTATCTGATACAACTATTATGACGGCTTCCCTTTCTAAAGTAAATTTGATTGAGCATATCAAATCGATGTTATATGTAAGTGCGCCGGCGTTTATTATTGCGGGTCTGCTGTTTTTGGGCACAGGATTCTTTTTCCTGGATAGTAGCGGAGACTTGAGTCAGGCAGAAGACACAATGGTGGCACTGAGTAAGTTTTTTAATATCGGATGGTATATGTTAATTCCGGCTACGCTTGTAATCGCTTTACTTGCAATGAAGAAGCCGTCTATACCGGTTATTTTATTTGGAGCGCTGCTCGGATCCATTTGGGCTTATCTGTTTCAGGGAGTTTCGGTTCTTGAAGCGCTTAACAGTCTTTATAATGGTAATTCAATGGAATCAGGTGTTGCGTTTATTGATAACTTGTTGAATCGCGGCGGAATTGTATTTATGCTTGATGTCGTTGCTTTAGTTATATTCGCATTAGGTGTCGGCGGCTTAATGGAACAAACAGGCATTTTAAGGGCGATTTGCGTTAAAATGCTTGCCTGGGCAGATAATGCCGGGAAAACAACTTTATCAACAATTATCGCCGGTTTCTTCGGGAACTTCTTTGGCGGGGCTGCTTATGTCTCAGTTATTACAGCAAGTAAAATTACTGAAGAAAATTATGAACGACTGGGTATTGACAGAAGAGTGCTTTCCAGAAATACGGAGGCCGGTGGAACAATAACAACACCAATGGTTCCTTGGTCAGACGGCGGCGTTTTTATGGCGGCAACTTTAGGGGTCTCGACACTGACATATCTGCCATTTCTATGGTTTAACTTTCTCGTAATAGCCATTTCCATTATTTATGGATTTACTAATAAATTTATCTGGTATACAAATGCAAATAAAAAGGAATCCGGAGCAACCGGAGAAATTAAAAAATCAATCTAAAACAGGGAGGAATTTAAAATGAGAAAATTAGAAGGAGCATTTCCAGTATTAGTTACACCTATGACAAATGAAGGTGAAGTAAATTATGAAGGGATGAAACAAAATATCGAACATTTTGTTTCAAAAGATGTTGCAGGTATTGTTGTAAACGGAAGTACAGGGGAGTTTGTCAGTTTAACGACAGAGGAAAAGTATAAAATTGCTGAATTAGCTATAGAACAAGTAAATGGACGTATCCCATTATTGGTAGGGACAGCTGCTGAAACTACGGCAGACGCTATTGCACATACAAAGCAGGCCGAGGCTGCAGGGGCAGATGGGGCATTATTGATTAACTCTTACTATGCACATCCGAAAGAGGAAGAAATCTATGAGCATTTTAAAGCGGTTGCAGAGTCTGTAAGTTTCCCTGTTATGATCTATAACAATCCGTCCACAACAGGGGTAGATATCAGCACAGAAACTATTTTAAGAGTTGCTCGTGATGTAGAGAATATTACACATATCAAAGAATCAAGCGGAGATATCAGTAAAGTTCGGGATGTGACTAGGCAGGGGAAAGGTTTCTTAAAAACCTTCTGTGGAGCAGAGGATCTAGCATTGGAATCACTTTTAGTCGGCTGTACAGGGTGGATTTCCGTAGCAGGAAATATCGTTCCGCAATTAGTTACAGATTTATTTAATAGTGTACAGGAAAATAACATTGAAAGAGCATGGGAGTTGTATGATCAGGTTCTACCATTATGTAACTTTTTGGAAGGTTCCGGAAAGTATGTACAAATTGTTAAACGGGCAATGGATTTACAGGGATTAGCCGGTGGTCCTTCACGTAAACCTAGGCTGCCTTTAACGGATCAAGAGGATGCCAAACTTCAAGAGATATTAAATAACTTATTCGTAACTAATAACTAGAAGGGAGATATTTAAATGATTACTTCACAGATTAAATTAAAACCAAAAGTGAAAGAATTCTTAGAGAACAGTAAAGGATTATATATAAATGGGGAATATGTTCCAGCGGTAAACGGAAAAATGTTTGATGTTCTCAATCCGGCAACAGAAGAAGTGATTGCAAAAGTAAGTGAAGCACAGGTAGAAGACATTGATATTGCAGTTGCAGCCGCTAAAAAGGCATTTGATGAAGGAGATTGGACTAAACTGGAAGCGGCTGAACGCTCTCACTTAATTTATAAATTTGCTGATCTATTAGAAGAAAATCGTGAAGAGCTTGCGCAATTAGAATCTTTGGATAATGGAAAACCATATGAGGTTGCGCTTGAGGATGATATAGATGGGACAGTTCAGCACTTTCGTTACTATGCCGGGTGGGCAACAAAAATTACTGGAAAAACTGTAAATGTATCACCGGACTACTTGAATTATATTGTTCATGAACCAGTGGGGGTCGTCGGGCAGGTGATACCATGGAATTTTCCACTCGCAATGGCTGGTTGGAAGCTTGGTTCAGCCTTAGCTGTTGGCTGTACGGTTGTGATTAAGCCTGCCAGTGAGACACCACTCTCCCTACTTTATGCGGCAAAGTTATTTAAGGAAGCTGGATTTCCGGATGGCGTTGTAAACGTTGTTCCCGGTTCCGGTCAAGTCGCGGGCGAAGCAGTTGTTACACACAAAGATGTTGCCAAAGTCGCTTTTACAGGATCAACAGCTGTCGGAAATGAAGTGATGAAAAAGGCGGCAGATGATATTAAAAGTGTAACATTAGAGCTAGGTGGAAAATCGCCAAGCATTATTTTAGAAGATGCAAACATCGAAGAAGCGATTGAAGGTTCTTTTGACGGTACGATGTATAACCACGGACAAAACTGTAGTGCATGTACCCGTGTGTTTGTTCATCGCAAGCATTATGATAGGGTTGTAAAAGAATTAGCGGATCGTGCGAAGGCATTGAAAGTGGGGCCCGGAATGGATCCGGAAACAGAAATGGGGCCACTAGTCTCCGCAAAACAACAAAAAACAGTGCTTGATTATATTGAAAAAGGGAAAGCGGAAGGTGCTCGGCTGGTCGCCGGAGGGACAAAGCCTTTTGAGAAAGGTTACTTTGTTGAACCGACAGTATTTGCCGATGTGGAAGATGACATGACAATTGCACGGGAGGAAATATTTGGCCCAGTAATGGCGATATTCGTCTTCGATGAAGTGGAAGAAGTGATCCAACGGGCAAATGACAGTGAATATGGTCTTGCAGCCAGCATTTGGACAGAAAACATCAGAAAAGGACACTATATTGCTGGGAAATTAGAAGCCGGTACAGTTTGGGTTAACGATTTTGGGCTAGAGTTGGAAACCATGCCATTCGGCGGCTATAAAAAATCCGGTGTCGGCCGAGAAATGGGTGGAGAGTATGGTTTAGCAAACTATACAGAAGTGAAAAGTGTATTAGTCAAAATAAAATAAATGAAAATGGCTATCCTGTTTTGGATGGCCATTTTTATTCGTGCATCAGGGCAAGACATATAAGTGTTTTTAACGGTCAATTTAAAGCTTTCAGGATAAGTTGTGGTCATCGCTTATCTATTAATAGTTATTTATTGATATTATTAGCTTAGTTATGTAATTATGAAACCCCTACAAATCCGTCAATAACTTCTCCCCGAATCTATCAGGACTTTTAGTTTTTGCTTAACATAACAACCAACTCCTCCAAAATCTCCGGCATCTCCTCAAAAGCATTCCTAACATGCAATCGCTCCGTCAGCTTATGCGCATCTTTACCAAACGGCCCAATATTGATTACAGGCGCATTCAATTTCTCCATATCTCTAAAAGGAATCGAGTAACTATCTCCCCATACAGGTGTGTTCTTTTCAAATGCGACCCAACCATCATTCGAATCGGTATAATTAACATAACTTAAATCACAAATACCATTAAAATAATGAATTCTTTCTATGGCTAAGCCAAATTTTTCTAATGCCTTTTCAGTTACAAAGTTCGTACATGCTTCAATTAGCTCATTGCCGGTAGAATTAACGGCAGGATAATAGGGTGGTGCATATAAAATGACAATAGCCGGCGCTAATTCCTGGCATTGAATCATTAATTTATCTGTGATTCTGAGACATTTCTCTCGTTCATCCCAGTCGTCCTGAAAGTGGATGTCTGCTTTTACGGCTTCAACAGAGTCACTGCCAAATTTCGATGTTGCATATTCCAGTAAATCCTGATAACGGATTACTTTCACATTTCCGATTGGGCTGACATTGTTTTTCTCACAAACTTTATAGTAGGCTTCATTACATTTATCGGCCGCTACATTCGCAACACGCTCAAATTGGTCAAAGACATCTGCAGCGGTTTGTTTCATGACAAAAACATTATAGAGTGCTGCCGATCGGTACGGTGTTTGCGTAGAGTATTCCGCACGCAAATCCTTTTGTTGCAACGTTACTGGAAGTGGCGTTGTTTCGCCTAAGACCGTTTCCTGGAAGTCAGCATTCCATTCCATTTCCTGCGTTAAAAAGGAAGCAATATAAGGGGAGGTCAGCCCACTCAATGGTTCCCCTGCATGTGTTTCTTTACCATAAAAAAGTGCTGCTGGCATTACTTTACCAATTGTTCCAGTATAAATATAATGCTTGTGAACATTTGGTTCTTGAGAAAAAACGGGTTCACTGTTTAAAAACAGTTTATAAGTAAGCCCGTGTTCTTCCTGTAGCTCAAGTAACTTCGGAACAGCACATCGCATCCCTGATGAATTCACTTCTTCGTCAGGAACGGTTAATAATAAAAGATTGATCGGCCATCCTTCGACACTTGCTTTTTCAATTAATTGCATATGTAGCGCGAGCCCCATTTTCATATCCATCGTTCCACGTCCAAATAAATAGTCGCCAGATGTTAAATCATCGACCACATCTTGAGGCAATTCATTCTGCCTTTCCAATAGTATTTTCGTTAATTCCTCCGGTTGCGTTGCGAGTGGTTCAAGGTCACCATACTCCTCTGTACTCACTGTGTCAAAATGGCTCATTAAACAGATGGTCTCCGTCGCTTCGGGATGTTTATATAAGGCTGTTAAAAAATTTCTCCTTAAATCTGCGTCATGTAAAACAAGCTGATCTGGATATGTTCGAAAATAGGTGAGATCCTGTAGTTTCGCATGTAATTTCATTGGAAATTGACGTTCACCTTCTGATAACGTCATACTTTTCCAACTTACTAATTCGCACAATAAAGCGCGGAGGTCTTTGGGGGTATTCCATCTAAGTTTATTCATGAAAATAACCTCCTTTTTTATATAGATCCGTATAGAAGGAAAGATTTAATATTAGAATATCTTGTTGTAATGATACCATATCGATTATTGTTAGACAATTTAAAAAATCCGTAGATTTAGGAATGGATACAGTTGGATTTTTGATGATGTCATCTCGTATCACTCCTGAAAATCTGCTTGAAGAAGCAAAGAAAATGGAATCTTACGGAGTTGGAACGATGTATGTCTTGGACTCTGCCGGGGCATTAACGATAAATGATACACGCCAGGGAATGTGATTATTTAAAGAAAACTTAAGTGCAGCTGTCGGTTTCCATGGTCACAATAACTTGTCACTTGGAGTGGCTAATTCCATTGTCGCTTTGGAAGAAGGCGCAGATCGGCTAGATACGAGTCTTGCCGGCACGGGAGGCCGGTGCTGGAAACATAGCGACAAAACCTCCGCTTTTAGCACATTTTAATCGTCACATTATAAAACCCCAAACACCTCAGCTTACCTTTAAATAGAATAGATAATACGAATGCTAGTAGGAAGGTGTGACGAAATGATCATTGACTATAAATCTAATAATGGAAAGTTAGAATTATATTTCACCCCGGAAAAAGATGACCAGATGACACAAGAGATTTTTAATAGTGTATTTAAGACGACCAGAACAGTAGAAATGGGTTCCAATCAATGTGAACTACATTTACCAGCTGATTGGGCATGCGAATCGGTTCACCCTGACGCCTTCGCACTCGCCATGATGGCGATAATCTATCCATTTTGTGGGCCCCGACTGCGCTTACCACTTGGTGTTAGTAGAACTTTTCATAATCAAGTTAAGAACGTAACGAATATAGACGTCTTACCCGTTAATGAACAACTTTCTCAAAGAAAAGCACCAGCTGATGCTGTACCCGCTCTTTCATTTAGTGGTGGTATTGATTCAACCGTAGCAGCTTTATTATTACCTAAAGATGCTCATTTGTTTTTTATTGACCGGATGGCCCCAAAAAGGCAGACCCTTACATTATTAGATCAAGAAGCCGCCTATTATGCCTGTGATTCGATGGCTAACCTAGGCAGAAACGTTCATAAAATCAAAACAGATATGCCGTATATCAGGAAACCAGTGGGCTTTGGCACATTTCTGACAGATGCTGTACCCGCACTTTTATTAGCAGATTATTATGGCCTTGATTCAACTGGCCATGGGCAGACACTAGAAATTGGTTATCAAGTCGGAAACCTTGGATTTAAAGATTGTAAAGACAACCATGTAGGCAGTCCGTGGCATCAACTATTAAAAACCATTGATATGCCATTAACATTGCCGACCATTGGATTAAGCGAAATCAGTACAACAAGGATTGTAAATCAATCAGCGTTTCATGAATTTGCCCAGCCTTGCAGCAGAGGAAAAGCTAAAAAGCCATGTATGAACTGTTATCAATGTTTTAGAAAAAGTCTATTAGAAAGAGTGACGATGAATCGCCCGTTAGATAATCAGTTTCTGGATAAATTATTTAATATAGAAGAAGTCAAAAACGTCATTAATACTGCACCTGTTTATTTTGAAAATGTCTTAGCTTATATTACCGCTCACTATAATGGGAGCCATAAAGAAATGTGGGCACTGAAGAAAAAAACACGTGGAGAGTTACTAAAAGTTGATTGGATGAACAAATATTATTACAAATCTCAAGAATTCCTTGCCCCAAAGTATCGTAACCACGTCAAAAAAGAAATCTATAAGTATGTAAAACCAATGAACACACATGACATCAAATCCATGAAAAAATCATTTAATAAAGCGTACTTTAATAATGTTTAGTCGGGGCAAAGGGATAGTGTGCCTGTCTCTATGTCCTCAGGAGGGAGGTGTGATAAAGGATGATTATTAACTATAAGTGTGAAAATGGACGACTGTTTGTAAATTTCACTCCTGAAGATGACGATCCAAACACAGAAGACCTATTAAATGCCACGTTCAAAACAAACTACAAGGTGAAAATGGATTCCAAACAGTTTGAAATCCACTTACCCAGCGATTGGACCACCGAGTCTGTTCATCCTGATGTGTTCGCGCTTGCTATGATCGCAGCGATCTATCCATTTATTGGTACCAGCATCCAATTACCACGAGGCGTCAGCAGGTCATTTCATAATATGGTTAAGCGGGTTACAAATATAAATGTCTTGCCAGTTAACGAAAATCTTTCCGCAAGAAAAGCACCGTCAGACGCTGTACCCGCCCTAACCTATAGCGGTGGAATCGATTCAACCGCTGCAGCTATCTTAATGCCTAAAACGACGCATTTATTTTATTTTGACCGTCTGATTCCGGAAAAGGGGATTAAAACACTATTAAATCAAGAAGCTGCCTATTATGCTTGTAATTCGATGGCTGCTTTAGGAAGACCCGTTCATAAAATAAAAACAGATATGCAGTATTTGCGAAAGCCGATTGGTTTTAACAGCTATCTAGCCGATGCCGTACCCGCTCTTTTATTAGCAGACTATTACGGCTTTGATTCAGTCGGCCATGGGCAAACACTTGAAATAGGTTACCAGATTGGACACCTTGGGTATAAAGATTGTAAAGAAACCGAGGTAGGGGACCCGTGGTTTAAACTGTTAACAGCTGTTGATTTAACGTATACGCTGCCGACAATCGGGTTAAGTGAAGTCACTACAACAAGGATTGTCAATAATTCATTGTACAGTGAATTTGCTCAAGCTTGTAGCAGAGGGAACATT
>Ga0209487_1001021_pt1 | contig 24193 bp, 23 predicted proteins | sample Poulit2012_FD_187524 | JGI IMG/M metagenome (GOLD analysis project Ga0209487, IMG submission 187524) | Agricultural soil microbial communities from Georgia to study Nitrogen management - Poultry litter 2012 (SPAdes) (version 2) | ecosystem: Environmental > Terrestrial > Soil > Agricultural land...
CACGCGGCAATGGCTGCAGTCGATGCGATTCTGACCAAGGCCATTGAGCACAACCCACACCACATAACTGTAGAGAGGTCATCATGAGTAGCGGAAATATTGTACTGATCACCGGTGGCACAGGCTCTTTTGGCAATACCGTTGCTAAATCACTGCTTGAACGCGACGATACTCAAGAAGTCCGGATTCTTAGCCGCGACGAAGCCAAACAGGACCAGATGCGACACGACCTGAATAGTGACCGATTACGATTTTATTTAGGCGATGTTCGAGACTACCTCAGCGTGGAACGTGCCATGCGCTCCGTCGATTACGTTTTCCATGCTGCGGCACTAAAACAAGTCCCTTCGGGAGAATTCTTCCCGCTGGAAGCGGTCCGAACCAATGTGCTGGGCTCCGACAACGTCGTTCGAGCAGCAGACAACGCGGGTGTGTCGTCCGTGGTGTGCCTATCCACTGACAAAGCGGTTTACCCGGTCAACGCAATGGGCATGAGCAAAGCACTTATGGAAAAGATCGCTGGAGCATTTGGGCTCAATAACCAGGACTCCGACACGACTGTTTCTTGTGTCCGCTACGGCAACGTTATGTACTCCCGCGGTTCGGTTATCCCGTTGTTTATTCAACAACTCAAAGCCGGAAAAAACCTGACCGTCACCAACCCTGAGATGACTCGGTTTATGATGTCACTGCAAGATTCCGTTTCTTTGGTGGCTTACGCATTCCACAACGCAAAGCAAGGGGATCTGTTCATTCGCAAAGCTAAAGCCTGCACGATCAGCAACCTGGCCCAAGCGATCATCAACCTTTTCAATTCGGATGCGAAGGTCGACATTATCGGTACTCGTCATGCCGAAAAAGTCTCTGAGGCACTGGCAAGTAAAGAAGAGCTCGCACGAGCCGAAGACCACGGCCAGTATTTCCGGATCCCCGCGGATAGCCGCGAACTGAATTATGAACTGTACTTCGAACAGGGCGATCGGACCCAGCATTTTTACGAAGACTACGACTCCCACACCGTAGAACGCATGTCAGTTGCCGAGACTGAAGATCTGTTGCTGACCTTACCGGAAGTCTGCTTGGAACTGGAACTAGCAGGTCTGATGCCAGCGGAACGGAAAGCTTCATGACCACTGTTGCAATCACCGGGGCCCACGGATTTCTCGGCTTCCACGTCCGGGCAGCAGCCCAGGAATATGGCATTGACACCATAGGGGTTCCCCTGGGTGAAAAGTTCGACACCGAGCAGGCCGCAGCCGCGTTCGACACAGCAGATTTCATCATTCATCTGGCCGGGGTCAACCGTGGCACGGATGCTGAGATTGCCGAGGGCAACGCACTCTTTGCCGGCCAAGTGACAACCGCACTGGAGAAGGTTGCGTCGCACCCAACCAAGATCGTGTATGGCAACAGTATCCAAGCGGACAATGACAGTATCTACGGGACGGCAAAAAGACGAGCTGGTGAGATACTTGCAGCGATTGCCGATAAATTGGAGATTGCCTACCAGAATGTCTTGCTACCCAATATTTTTGGGGAATACGGTCGACCGTATTACAACTCGGTTGTGGCGACCTTTAGCCACTTAGTTGCCACGAACCAAGACCCCGAAGTCCAGCAGGACAAAGAACTGCGACTCTTGCACGCACAGCATGCTGCAGACATCCTGTTGGGCCAACAACCGATCAGTGCTTTGGGTCTGCTGTCACATTGTGAGACTGTCAGTGGCATAAAGCACTTGCTTCAGGAATTCCACGAACTCTATTCGGTGGGCGAGTTCCCAGACCTAGTCACACCGTTTCGTCGAGACCTGTTCAACACCTACCGGTCCTATCTGTTTCCGGACCACGCACCGACTGGCATCGTTCAGCACGCGGACCAACGGGGGGCATTTTTTGAGATCGTCCGTTCTCACGGAGGCACAGGACAGACCTCATTTTCTACCACCGTGCCTGGTATCACCCGCGGTGATCATTACCACCGACGTAAAATAGAACGCTTCACGGTCCTTGCTGGTGAAGCAGAAATTAACCTCCGACGTCTCTTTGACGACAAGGTGTTTACATACCGAATTTCTGGGAGCGAGCCACAGAGTGTGGACATGCCAACGATGTACACGCATAATATTCGAAACATCGGAAACGAAATGCTCTACACAGCCTTCTGGACCAACGACATTTTCGATCCAGAGCACCCGGACACCATCACTGAGGCGGTTACATGCACAAGCGGCTCAAGGTTATGACCGTCGTTGGCACGCGGCCTGAGATTATCCGGCTGGCCTGTGTCATCCGAAGACTCGAAGCATCAACCAATCACGTGTTAGTGCACACCGGCCAAAACTACGACTACACCCTCAACGAAGTGTTTTTCGAGGATCTTAATCTACAAACACCCGATCACTACCTTGCGGTCGAGACCACCTCATTAGGTTCAGTATTGGGTGACGTTCTGCGGGGGACCGAACGGGTCATTCTCGAAGAACAACCCGATGCGATGGTTGTGCTAGGGGACACTAACAGCTGTATTTCGGCGATCATGGCCAAGCGGATGAAAGTTCCGGTTTTTCACCTGGAGGCCGGCAACCGCTCCTTTGACCCCAACGTCCCAGAAGAGATCAACCGCCATCTTGTGGATCACGTCAGCGACTATAATCTGGCCTATACCGAAAACTCGCGACGCAACCTCTTAGCCGAGGGAGTCAAACCCCAAAACGTCACAGTCATGGGCTCTCCGATGACAGAAGTTTTGAATACCTATCGAGATCAGATCGCATCCTCAGATGTACTATCGCGGCTGAACCTGAAACCCGAAAAGTACTTATTGGCCAGCGTCCATCGCGAAGAGAATGTGGATCGAAAAGATCGGCTCGAACAAGTGGTAGCTTCCCTGCAGGCGGTCGCCGCCGACCAGGAGTTGCCCTTATTGGTATCTACACACCCGCGCACCCGGAAGCGGCTCAAAGAATTTGCTCTCACAACAAACAGCACTATTCGATTGCATGAGCCTTTAGGCTTCCACGATTACAACAAACTGCAAGTCAGTGCCCGCTGCGTAATCTCGGACTCCGGGACGATCTCCGAAGAATCATCCATCTTGAATTTTCCGGCTGTTACTTTGCGCGATGCGATGGAGCGGCCGGAAGCTGTTGATACCGGAGCTATGATCGTCACCGGGCTCAACCCTGATGACGTCGTGGATGCGGTTCGAATGGTAATCTGCCAATTTCAGACAGACGGTCCGCCCACTATCCCCGAGGACTATCAGATCACCGACTCGTCCCGCCGTGTGGTGAATTATGTGCGATCGCATGCAACGACTCACCATTTGCGCAACGGGATTCGAAGATGATGCAGTCATGGTGCACGAAGCAACCCGTCCCAGACAACTACTCACCCCACTGAAGCGGAGGAATCTCATGGGTAACTCAAAGAAACCCTATGATCCCGTCAAAAGGGCCATCGACATCATTGGGTCAGGGACGGCACTCATTGTGCTTTCTCCCGTCATCGGCGCAGTTGGGCTAGCCGTACGGTGGAAACTCGGATCGCCAATTATCTTTAGGCAGCAACGTCCGGGGAAAGATGGCAAGATCTTTACGATCTATAAGTTCCGCACTATGCTCGACGTCGACGAATCCCGCGGCTTGATCCGCAACGAGGATCGAATCACTTCGTTCGGGCAAAAGCTCCGCTCAACCAGCCTGGATGAATTGCCATCCCTGTGGAATGTTCTGCAAGGTGACATGAGTCTGGTCGGTCCTCGACCGTTACACATTCGATATCTGAGTCGTTACAGCCAACGCCAGTTGCGGCGTCATGACGTTCGACCTGGAGTGACGGGACTCGCACAGGTTAGCGGTCGAAACTTACTGAACTGGTCCGATCGGCTTGAGATGGATGTCGAATACGTAGAGCAGCGAAGCCTGCGCTTGGACTGTCATATCGTGCTCAAGACGATCTCAGCCGTTTTCAAACGCTCAGGCATCAGTGCTGAAGGGCACGTGGCCTCCTCAGAATTTACCGGAGCAACGCCAATTGAACCGCAAATGTCCGATGCATCATTGCAAGTCCCATCTACATAGTGCCTTAGGTATTAATCATGCGAGGAATTCACCGGTAGCACGGTCGCGAGCGAGGAGGGAAACAGCAATGGACCGGGACAACAATACGTCTGAGACAAATATTATTTTTTTGGGGGGCATGTTTCCGCCAGACTCCGATGATTGGATTCGTCAAAATAGTATCGGAAATATTCACAATGCCGCGAACGTCATGCAGTGGAATTTCATCCACGGGTTGGCCCATCACACAGGACCAAAACTTCATATTATTTCGTCACCGTTTGTTGGTTCATTCCCGAAATTCTTCAAAAAGATGGTCGTACCAGACGTTCATTTTAACGCAAAAGCAGGCGCCCATGGACGGAGCATCGGGTTTCTGAATCTTCCGGTTGTGAAGCATTATTCGAGATATTTTCGACTACGAAAACCCCTTCGCGATGCAGTCCAATCGTCGCGGCCACCACGCGCAATGATCGCGTATTCATTTACATCAGTTATGGCTTTTTCACTGAAGCGCGCAAAATTAGCAAATCCCTCAATAGTCACGTGCCTAGTCGTCGCAGATTTGCCAGGGTTCATGAATCTGAGCGCAAAACGGTCAAAGCTCAGCAGGTTTCTGGGAAAAATGACCAGAAAGCGATTGTACAAGACGCTACAGCATGTTGACTGTGCTGTGCTGTTGACTGAACCCATGGCTTCCAAAATGGAGTTCGCGAAGCCGTATGTGGTTATAGAGGGTATTTCAGCACACAAGGATTCAACAGGTACTGACTTAGACTTGAACGATACGACCAACCGTACGGAAAATATGGTTGTCTACACTGGTGGCCTCAACGAAGCATTTGGCGTGCTTAATTTGGTTGAAGCGTTCAGCACCCTGCCAGATCGATCGTTACGACTGGTTTTGTGTGGCACAGGTGACGCTGTGCCAGCGATTGAAGAATACGCAAAGGCTGATTCGCGAATAATCTATAGGGGCTTATTGCCACACGACGAGGTCGTTGCCCTTCAGCGACAAGCGACCGTCTTAGTGAATCCTCGTCAGAACACGGGGGAATACGTCAAGTATTCGTTCCCATCGAAACTTATGGAGTACATGGTCAGTGGGACTCCAACGATTGCCTACGATCTCGATGGCATTCCAGCAGAATACCGGGATTATCTTTTTCTCGTTCCTGATCATGAGATCCGGTCATTGGCCTCAACCATCCAAAGAGTCCTTGCTCAATCACCAGCAGAACGTCGTTGGGTGGGGCAACGAGCACGGGATTTCGTCCTCACTCAAAAAAATCCTGCCGTGCAAACCGAGAAGGTCCTTCGGATGATAGCTGCAATCTTAAAACAACGGGAGGAGCGATATGGACTCGTTTGACATCCCCGTCGTACTCTTTCTGTTTAAGCGCAAAGATGCAACGCTTAGAGTCATTGACAGGGTGCGGGAGCGCGCGCCACGCCGGATGTACCTGCTCTCTGATGCAGGTCGGAACCAGGCAGAACGTTCGCTAGTGTCAGATGTACGGTCTGAGGCTGAAAAAGCAATTGACTGGGATTGCGAAGTGATAAAACATTATGCTTCGGAGAATCGGGGCGTCTTTAAAAACATCGGCTTGGGTGCCAAGTGGGTCTTCGAACGTGAAAAGTGCGCCATCTTTCTCGAGGACGATAATGTGCCTGAAGTGACGTTCCTGGATTATTGTCGAGAACTCTTGACCAGGTACGAGCGCTCCCCAGAAGTATTGTGGATTTGTGGCACGAACTATTTAGAAGATTACACACCAAGCAACGGCGCAGACTATATGTTTACTGGGCATCTTTTGCCGTGTGGGTGGGCGTCTTGGGCAGCTAAATTCAACCAATATTATGACGTCGACTTAGCCTCCGCAGAAGATCCCGCTGTCATATCCCAGGTACGTTCCCGGTACGAAAACAAGAGCCTCTTTCGGCAACAATTACGTAGCGTACAAGCCGAACGCCAACGCTTCAAACAAGGTTTGGACTTTATCTCCTGGGATTATCACATGGCATGGACTCTGAGGAAACATAACCTCCTGGGCATCTCTCCTGCTCGTAACCAAATAAAGAATATCGGAGCTGACGAACATGCCGAACACGGTGGAACGTCTCTAGAGCTCGAAATGACACAGCGATTCTGTGGCATGGACTCTCTTGCGTTGCCATTGCCCCTCCGCCATCCAGCAGAAATAGTGCCTGATAAGAACTATGAACGCAAGATCGCGAAAATCATTCTCTTGCCAACATCCGCGCGATTAAAAACAACCGTGCGACTGCTTCTTGGCAAAATATTCAGGATTAACAACGAAACGTCGATTACTGCTTCACTACGTGGAATGTTGCGCAGATAGATGGCGTATCAAACGGAGAGTCTCATCAGCCCAGAAGGACATAAAGAAACGTCGGGACCCCGCCGAGGTTTCAGTAAGTTCTTGATAGGCGTGTTGCTCACCGGCATCATTTTGGTGCTTAGTGGTTACGCCTTGACCACCACCCCAGTCTTGCCACGGACTCTTCACGTGGCCCTCGGCCTGATGGCCGTGCTATTTATCTGGCTCGTGTTGACAGGTAAACCGCTCGTCACACAAGGAAACTGGCTCCCTTTTGCTTTCGCAGCGATACTCATAGGGACAGCGTTGCTGAGTGCTTTGCTGCAGGCTAATGCTTCCCTGGCGGGTACTCTCCAGGTTCCAGTGCTGATTCTCTGTGGTTATCTGCTGACTCAGGCCGTGCCATTTGACGTCTTCGTGAATTGGTTTTGCGGTGCCATGGCAGTATTTTCGCTAGTTGCTGTCGTCGCGTGGCTGCTGTTCATCGTGTTAGCGTTCCCGCTGGTAGGCGGCGACGTCACCAATTACAATGGCGCGGTATACAACAATGGCCTGGTCTACTTTTTGTTTGTTGGGTGGGACGGGACGCCAATCGATAGATCTATGGGCCCCTTTTGGGAACCTGGCCTGTTTGCATCATTCATTGTTTTTGCATTATTTTCTGAGATTTCTTTTCGGACAGGTCCGGTCCGAAAATGGATCTTTGTTTCGCTAGTGCTGGGGATTATTGTGGCACAGTCGACAGCAGGATTTTTGTTAGTCATTCCGGCTTTAGCGCTGATCCTATTGAAACGCCGTTCGGCGATTACAGGATTCATCGCTTATCTCGCATCATTATTAGCCCTAATTGCCTACAGCCAACTTGAATCAATAATCCGTGGTCTCATTGCAATAGATCCCGAATTATTTGGCAAACTAGAGCAAGAGGCACTCCAAAGTTCAACGCGGATGAACGTTTTTGACCTGAATTTAGATATATTTAGCGAATCTCCCCTGATCGGTTGGGGCTTCGAAGGCGCCAACCAAGAAGTATGGAGCAGGATGGCGACTACGGGTGTTGCCGCCCAGACTTCGACCAGCACATACTTCCTTGCTGCGGTTGGGGTTGTGGGACTCCTCTACACCTTTGGTTGGTTTGCAGTGTTACTTGACACGAATATCAGCGTCAGTGAAAGAGTTACCATACTGATCTGTATTTTAGTCATTATCAATAAAGAGCCGCACAGTGCTATTTTGGTAACCTTCGTGTACCTCTTCTACTTCCTGTCACGCATGAGCACTCCTGCGAAGCTCCCGTATACAGTCGGTCAGGCGGCGACAATATGAAACGTCTACTGGACAAAATCCCAGCTTTAGTGTCTGCCAATCGGATACTAGTTGGAAATATCACCGGTACCGCAGCCCTGCGTGGCCTTTCTATTCTTCTCAGCCTGGCTGTCATGCCGGCCTATTTGAATTACTTTTCAAATAGCGCAGTTCTTGGGACATGGTTCACTGTGCTGTCCTTGTTGAACTTCTTATCATTTTTTGATTTTGGTGTCGGTAATGGACTGAGAAATAACGTCGCGAAAGCTATGTCTAAAAAAGGAACTGGTGGAGCTCGAGAGCTCATTTCAGCAGGGTATCACCTTGCCTTGATAGTCATGGTTGTTACGGCCGTAATAGGATATATCACCATTCAGCTTCTTAACTGGGAGCGCATATTTGACCTAGAAGATACCAATGTACGAACGAAAACTCTCGAATTAACATTAGTGATCATACTCGGCACGGTTTGCGTGCAGCTGTTTTTGAGAAATGCAATCTCGATCCTCTACGGACTACAGCGGATGATTATCGCGCACGTGCCAGCCTTAATTACGTCTACGATCATGTTGATTTATCTGTTATTCGGCAGCACGGGCAATACCGAAACCGACTTGCTTCGACTCGCAGGCGTCTTTTTTGCTGCGACAATCGCGCCGCTGCTCGCTGTTCATGTGGGATTATTCCTATTCATCATCCCTGGCATGCATCCGCGATTAAAGACCTCGCTCACCGCCATGCGCAGCGTCGGGGGACTAGGTTTGGGCTTTTTCTCGGTGCAGCTGGCTTTACTAGTCGTGTACTCTACTGATCAGATTCTTATCTCGACTGTGTTTAGTAGTGCCGATGTCGTTGATTACCAGGTTCACTGGCGTATATTCACAGTATTGACAATGGCTTTTCAATTGTTGACCCAACCATTTTGGTCGGCGGTTACCTCGGCTGCAGCAGAAGGTAATCGAGCATGGATCGGAAAAGCAACGAAAACTTTGTATCGCATAGCGGCAGTAGGGACAGCTTTAGGGCTCATGCTTGTCCCGCTTTTACAGATTATTTTTGATATCTGGCTTGGCTCCGGCGAGATCGTGGTGATTTGGTGGCACGCGTTGGCGTTTGTTCTGCTCGTTGGTGTGCAGTTATTTATGTTTGCTGGAACTACCATTGCCAACGGGACCGGTGCGTTGCGACCGCAGATGGTGTGGATGCCTATCGCAGCGGTCTTAAAAATTCCGCTGGCTTTAGTAATTGCATTGGGCTTTGATAGCTGGGCGGCCATTGTCGTAGCCCATGCTGTCGTATTGATTCCTCTCGTTCTGGCGCAAACACGTGTCTTAAAAAAGGACGGATATTTGTAGGCGCAAAGCAATGTCTTGTCGTCCAGCAACGCCCAAACTCGCGACTTGGCTCAGGTGTTGATGTTCAGGGGTCATAGTCTATTCAGGTAATGCGGGGGAAATCGTCTTCCAAGGGGGTTGCAGAGGTTGTGGCAATGTCAGCAGAATGTTTTTGAAATATTCAGCTGCTGCCTCCGGTGAGATTGTGTTGTCAGCCCAAGTTCTTACTGCTTGACGTGACTCATGATCGTGTTTATACGATAGGGCTTCTCGTAGGCTGTTTTCCAAGCTGGGCTGATCCCCCGAGCGAAAGCACGCACCGAATATTTCGTGGGTGACTAGGTCACTGGCCCCCGCAGCGTCACTGACAACAACTCGAGTGCCGTCTATGAGGGCTTCGTTGACGACAGCGCCCCAGCCATCATGTGCACTAGGAAGTATCAGAAGGTCACTGGCTGCGATTTCCTTGCGTATAGTTTTGTACGGTCGATAATCATGCAAATGAATACGATCGCCCAATCCGTGTAGCTCGACTTCACGTTCTACTGCTGAGGCCTGCTTCCCTTGACCGTACATATCCAAATGCCAGTTCAACTGCCTAAGATTACTCAACGCACGTATCAAGAGTAACGGGTTCTTCCATTCGGCAAGTGCCCCTACAAATATCAGTCGCGTCTTTTTGGATGGTCTCGGCATCGGCGCGACGGAGGAATCGACGAAATACCCAAAATCATAGATTGGGATGGACTGTAGCGCACGGAAATTTTGGAGCTGCTTTTTTGCTCGAAGACCACAGGGCAGAACACCTGCTAGATATGGTCCAAGCCGTCTCACACGATTGTTTGCACGAAGTAAACGTAAGAACCCTTTGACACCTCTCTCGTCCCACGGCTCTGTTAGCACGAACATTATGGCGTTAGAAGTCTTTGCCAGGTACGTTTGGGCCTCACGTAGACCGGGCCAGGCACCAAAACCTGCAAAAACGTGCACATCGACGTCACAATAAGCGGAAGCAGCACGCTGCCACTCGTGAGGCTCAAAAATTTCCAGAGTCGCATGGCCGTAATCGGGTGTTTCCCACCCCATGGCTTGGCGAGCACTCGATACAGAGTCAAACGAAACCGCACTAACGTGTAGTCCTTCGAGTAGAGATAGCTCACGTATAACTGGTGCTCGATGGATTGAAAGTGCCTCCTGCCAGAACACTATCTCTTTCATCTATTGCCCCTCTCATGAACCGCAAACCTAACAACCGCAAAGTTTCTCGTCCCCCAATCTAAATCTAGCTCATAGGGGTGCTTCCGCTGATTGAGCGGCCCTACAATCTCAAATGCGGTAGCAAGGGGCACATTGTCTTAGCCTGCCGTAGACGCAAAAACGCCCAGCGTTGTCTTCGGCAACTCGCTCTTTTAATTCAGGACTTCATTTGTTTTTCATAGATAGCTAATCAGGCCAACATCTGACTCCAATAGCACGACTGTCCGATGGCTACCTATAGACGCTGATTCGGCTAAACTTCCTTTACCCAAAACAGTGACGCGTGACACTTATAGCCGCTAGAGTTGATCGTATCTCAAGGAACCGAAATCGCACGCGTAGAACCGGGTGACGGGGCGTGTTTTCATTCTCACCTCAGAAGAGAGTAGCGATGACATCCAAATCTGTGCAGGCTGCAGAACATCCAAGACGGCGACGCCGAGCGTGGAAAATCGTTGGTGGGGTTACGGCTGTGGTGTTGGTCGGATGGTTGGTTTACGCAAGCGTGAACATCGTTGCACCGCGTCAAGGGAACCTTCAAGCGCAAAGTGATGCTGTCGTGAGCTTAGCTCCACAAGAGCAGCGCTTGCCTACTGCGCAACAGCTTATTGCTGACGATGTCGCTGGCACGCTGCTGATTTCATATTTCGGGCATGACCCTATGAACAATGTTGCGGCGTCAGCGGATGGTCTCATGCCGTTGGCAAACTATTGTGAACCCGGTGAGAAGCCTGAAATTGTGTGCTTCACCCCGGAAGAGGATGCGACTATTGGTGAAGCCTCTGCTATCGCTGAAATCGCCAAAGAGAATTCTTGGACTTCTCTGACACTGGTGACCGATCCTTTCCATGCATTTCGAACTCGCTTCATTTTTAGTCAGTGCCTAGGGACTGACCTTGATGTAAACGTAGTATTTGCAGAGCGTGATCTCAGTGTTGCTCAATGGTCGTGGTACGTGGTGTACGAAAACGCGGCATTCCTCAAGGCAGTATGGCAAACAGCAACTCGATGCTAACGAAGAAAAAATGAAGCAGCGGTCAACTATGCAGTATCTAAAAAGCTTGGCTACCCCAGTCGGTGATCATAAGTACTCAACCACCTGTAATTGAAATACAATTATCATTGATATGACTACACGAAGCTCAAAGTGGAAACTATCACTATTATTGGATGAAAATGGGTACAGATCCCAGTTATCCAGTGTTTTACTGTTGAGCTCGCTCTGTAGTGATACCGGTGCAATAAGAATTTCTCGACTGTGGTGAATGCACAGAATGATTTGGGGAGGAGCTAGTGGAATTACGCGATTACTTTCGGATCCTATATACCCATTGGGTACTCATCGTTATAGTAACGATGCTCGGAGCAGGCGCCGGTATCGTCGTGACTCTACTTGACACCCCAAAGTATGAAGCACAAGCTAAACTCTATGTTTCGGTCCGCACCGATTCCCAGGCTTCTGGCGACTTATTGCAAGGGTCCAACTTTGCACGCGAGAACATGACGACCTTCGTGGAGTTGACGACCACCGAAAGTGTTCTCGCGCCGGTAGCAGAAGAGCTTGACCTGGATGCGTCAGTACGTCAGCTTGCTGACCAAATCACGGTATCGGCTCCTGCAGATTCGACGCTTATGAATATCAGCGTTGTCGATGAGAATCCCTCTCAGGCGGCAACGATCGCCAATGAGGTCGGCGCCCGAATGCGAACACTCATTGAAGAAGAACTCGAACCGCCGCACGATGACAACACCACCAGCCCAGTGCAGATCACTATGGTGCAAACAGCTAACGAGCCCGCGAGCCCGGTGAGCCCACGACCACAGACCAATCTGGTGCTGGGGCTCATCCTCGGTCTGGCTATCGGCGTAGGTATCGCAATCTTGCGAACCGTGCTGGATACACGGATTCGAACAACAGAAGATATCGAACAGATTAGTGATGCGCCGATCCTCGGACGCATAGCGCATGACCCAAAAGCTCATAAGAAGCCACTGATCGTTCACCTGGACCCCATGAGCCCACGAGCTGAATCGTTCAGAACCCTGCGAACGAACGTCCAATTCTTAGCCGTGGGAGAGGGCCCCAAGACCTTCGTTGTCTCCAGCTCCGGCCCCTCAGAAGGCAAATCTACTACCGCGGCCAACTTGGCTTTGGCCCTGTCGGAAACCGGACTGAAAATCGCGCTCGTGGACTGTGATCTCCGCAGACCGCGGGTCGCAGAATACATGGGCATTGAGGGTATTGTTGGACTCACGAACGTGCTGATTGGCCGAGCAGAAGTGGAAGATGTACTCCAGCGTTGGGGCAAATCCGAACTGTTCGTTTTACCTGCCGGCCAGATCCCGCCAAACCCGTCCGAGCTTCTGGGATCGTCGATGATGAGCCAATTGCTCAAAAACCTAGAACAGCGTGTTGATGTGGTCATATTGGATGCCCCACCCGTGTTGCTGGTGACTGATGCGGTGGTAGTGGGGGCAAAAACTCAAGGCATCATCTTTGTGGCAGCTGCTGGCATTACCAAGAAACGTGCGCTTGAAGCCGCCGTGACTTCACTTGAAACAGCGCGCGTTCCGTTGCGCGGCATCATCGCAACAATGCTGCCAACAAAAGGCCCCAGTTTTACGGGCTACGGTGCCTATGCGTACGTTTACGGTGACGATGCCCGCAGACCAGCCCGAAAGTCTTTACTCCCGAACCTAAAGTTGCGGACAAAGACAAAAGCGACCCGAAGAAGATGACGAGACGTTAGTGCGCTTCCGTATTCTAACAATTTGCACCGGCAATATCTGCCGGTCACCCTTAGCTCAGCTCTTACTGGAGGAGGGGCTTCAAGGTGTACCGATAGATATTCAAAGCGCGGGAACACACGCTCTAGTAGGGCATCCAATGCCTACCTCTCAGCTGCTCATTGCTCAAAAGCTGGGCCTGAAGAGCGCTGTGGAACACTCCGCGCGACAGTTGACTTCAGCACATTTGGAAAGCGTGGATCTAGTCCTTGCGCTTTCCAGAGAACATCGAAGCGCGGCCGTACAGATGAATCCGACCACCCTGAGAAGAGCATTTACGCTTCGCGAACTGGCTCGGATTATCCAAGTTGTGCCAGACACTGAGCTACCTGCTCTGAGTGCAACCAATGTCGTAGAAAAACTGCGGCATGCAGTTGACACCGCAGCGTCTTACAGAGGGATCGCTTTACCGCCTGAGGATCGGGAAGATGACGATGTCGTCGACCCATATAGGCGCAGCCAAGGGACCTATGATGAGTCGTGTGATCAAGTCGTCGACGCGGTGGAAGTCTTGATTGGTTATCTGAAGAGATCCATGGGCTGACGGTTTCTCACCAATACTCACGGGCTAAATTGACCGTCGTAAATAATTTGCAAACACATATTACAAGAACGATGTAGTCAGGTAGTTACACCTGGCTATAGAGCCAAAAATGGTTATACATAACGAAATCTTGATGCAAGATAACTAGAAAGTCATGGCCTATGTCACGACAGTGTAATAGTATAGGCATTGCAACATGACTGGAGGGTTCTGTGAAGATCCTCATTGCAGTCAAGTTCTGTTATTTCCACCGCATTAGTAGAAGCCAGTAAAGCTTCCACACGTTTGGATGCGACGTTGGTGATCGTAGGAATTGAACAAATTATAAGTGTTAGAGGCAGGATGTTTCATGGATCGCTCACACAATCTTGACGAGACTCAGCCGCCAACACCGGCATTCGTTATTGATGTGCCGTTGTTGGAAAGATTCACCGATCGATTCTTAGATGCGATGAGAACCTATTGGCCCAATTCGATACTTGGGTATTCGTTCAAGACAAATTCATTACCCTGGCTCGTTGCATTCATGCGAGATCGCGGCGCATGGGCAGAAGTAGTCTCCGACGCTGAGTATGAGTTGGCGCTAACATTGGGGTACACACCGGATCGAGTTGTCCTCAACGGTCCCTATAAAAGTCGTGAGCGGCTCCGTTCTGCACTGCTTGGTGGCTCTATCATCAATCTAGATGCCAAACGAGATATCTCTTGGACTGTTGAACTTGCCCGTGAGATGCCCGACCGAGAGTTCGGTGTCGGCCTACGAATCAACTGGGACCTTGAAAAACGCTGTCCAGGAGAAAGCACATTCGGCGAGCAGAAGAGCCGATTTGGCTTCAGTCCAGAAAACGGTGAGCTAGACCAGGCCCTCTCTGAGCTGAGAGCCGCTGGAGTTCGAATCGCGGGGCTTCATGTACACCGAAACTCACGAACTCAGAGCCTGAATGTCTATCGAGCAGCTGCCACGGTCGCGGCCGAAGTGATCGTTTCTCGCGGACTGGATGTCGATTGGATCGACATTGGTGGGGGCTTCTTTGGTAGTGAACACGGCTCGCCCACATTCGAAGAGTACATGCAGGTGATTCGTGAACCACTCGAATCAGTCGTTGACATCGAACGCACCTGCTTGATCACAGAACCCGGCGGCGCTTTGGTTGCTGTGCCCTTCGAATTCCATGCCAGCGTTATAGATGTCAAAGAGATTGAGGACCAAACTCTTGTCGTGACGAACGCAAGCCGAACCAATATTGATCCGTTGCTGCGTAAGGAAAAACCATACGATATCATCGTTGATACACAAAGCGCGGACATCATGTCAGAGCAGGTTCTTTGCGGTTTTACCTTAGTGGAAGGCGATCGCATAATGACGCTCAACGATTACCCGGCGCTGCAACTCGATGACCGGATCGTGTTCCATAAAGTTGGTGCCTACACGATAGCGCTGCAACCACTGTTCATCGAATACTTGCCAGCAGTCTACGCGCGAACCGAAGAAGAATTGTTTCTTGTGCGACGTAAGTGGACTTCCGCAGATTATGTCCAAGGTAGTTATTGGCCCGAAGCCACAAGAAAAGTGGAATCAGACGCCTTACTTCAGCGACCCATCAATGCAGCTAAGAAAAGTCGCCTGACGCAAAGCGCACAATTTCAAGCATAGGAAAGCTGTAAGTCCGGTAGCATTCTCCGTCCAAGATCAGCGTGGCGGAGTAACCGATCGATCATGGCTGCGGCCACGCCGTCGTCGATGTAGATCTGACCTTAGTAGTTGAAGTTGAGGTTTGGCATGATCAGCAAGGTAGTGATCCCACCGGTGTTGATCATCCCGTTGACGAATCCGGAACGTCACCTTTTGGCAGGCAGTATCGTTGCTACCTGTCAGGGATGTTAGGAGACAGAGGGGCGTTGCTGGTTTCCTATCCAAAATAATGAAGGTAAGTTCGGACCGCTTTAGGGCTCTTCAATGCGCAGGATACGATCGTCACCCTCAGAAGGCTGACCGACGCCGTCGGTGTTATTGGTTAAGATCCAGAGCGACCCGTCAGGCGCGGTCGTGACATCCCGCAGTCGACCGAAATCGTCGATAAAGTGGTCTGTCGACGTTGCCACGTTCGTCAAGGGTATTTCCCAGAGCCGTTGGCCTCGCAGGGATACCATAAATAATGTCTCGTCTCGGATTTCAATAGCACTGGGGCTAGCCTCAGCTGGTGTCCATTGATGAACCGGGTCGATGTAGTTTTCGTCGCCACCGATTCCTTCAACCTCCGGCCAGCCATAATTACCGCCGGGCTCAATGATGTTGAGCTCATCCCAGGTGTCTTCCCCAAATTCGCTGGAATACATGGTGCCGTCTTCTGTCCAGGCAAGGCCTTGCGGATTACGGTGGCCGTAACTGTACACGGGTGAATCTTCAAATGGATTGTCTTCCGGAATGTCTCCGTCGGGTGTGAGCCGGAGGATTTTCCCGGCCAGGGAGTCCAAATCTTGGGCCGTGCTGGGTTCTAACGCGTCACCAGTGGTGACGTACAGCTTGTCATCGGGACCAAAAGCAATACGACCGCCGTTATGATACCCAGCGGCCGGTATGCCGACGAAGATGATGTCGGGAGCGCTGAGCTCTAAAGTGCCAGGTTCACCAGTGATGCTGTAGCGGACAATTCTATTATCCGCTTGCGTAGTGAGGTGAGCATAGAGATAGCTGTCATGCACAGCAATGCCGAGTAGCCCACCCTCACCAGGAGACATAGTTTGTTCAACAGTAGCGAGTTCCCTGGTGGTGCCGTTTTCATCGAGCTCGACTATACGTCCGGTGTCGCGTTCACTAATCACCGGCGTTTGATCGACGAACACTATAGACCACGGAGCGTCAAGGTTTTCAGCTATGACCTCCGGTTCACCGAGATCAGTAGGCTCAACGGGTGTCTCTGCCTCCGGTGTCTCGACTTCTGTTGGCACCGTGGCGGTTTCCTCCGGTTCTGTTTCTGTAGCGCAGCCAACCAGAGACAATGCTGTCAACGAAACGATTGCACCCGTGCGTAGAATTTTGTACATCCGTGTCCCTTTCGGGTCGCATTCCTAGACTTCACGGCTGGTGATATCAGTATGTCAGGTACCGGCGGACGAGGACAGAACCCTATTTGTTGGGATGAGGTCAGGCCGACGGTACTCAGCAAGTTCCGTATCCGCTCGGGGTGCTCCTTGGTCACTGAGCGGAGAGTTGTTACTCAAAGCGGTCACCGCTATGAAGTCCAAAGACTAGTTGGCCTGCGACAAAGGGTAGGTCTCTCACGTTTTTGATATTCATCAGAATGTTGAACAGAATTCCGCCACATTCCTCTGGTTTGAAACATAAAACGTCATAGCATCGAAATATTCAGATCACACCCGTAGGGGATACCAAGCTCATTTACATTTTTCGTATCGCGGGCCACAAAACTCTGTTGCGACGGTTTTGCATTGAAGGGAAAGCCCTCTATGCTCTGGCATCATTGTTGCCGCCGTTGGTTTACTTGTTTGGGGTAAAGTTTCCGCAGTCGTTGCCATGAACATCGGAGGCTAGGTTAGCGCGGGCAGACTTCTGTACCACAGTGCGCCAGTCGGTGGGCTGCAAGCCGAGCGTTTTCGTGGTGGCGTTAGAATCTATAATCCACGGACCTGTGAATTGATACGAGACCGACATCAGCTCGCGAATCATCGGACTGAGGTAGCCGAGCATTGTCATCAGCCGCTGCGGCATCGTGGAAACTTTGGCTGTCGGAGCGTCAAGTGCTTCGGCGCTCGCCGTGGCCAGTTCCCGTTGCGTCACCGGTGGGTTGGTGGGCGCAAACCAGGTACGGCCGTGAGTTTCTGGTCGAGTAGCTACCGCAGCTAAGGTGGCCGCAACATCTTCGATGTCTGTCCACGAGTGCAACTCAGCTGCGCTTCCAAGGACCCAGGCCCGCCGTCCGCGGGCGAGGGCGGGAATATTCCGAGTGCCGTGGGCATTGTCGCCCAGATGCGGACCCAGAAAATCTGAGGCTCGCACGACGACAGCACGCAGCGATCCGTCACGGTGAGCGGCGAGTGCTTCACGGTCCATCTGTGCTCGGATTTGTCCTTTGGGGTCTTGTGGGTGTTCGCCCGTCTCTGGGGTTATGGGGATGTTTTCATCAAGCGGTCCATACATGTATAGGTTGGACAGCGTTACCAGCACGGCGCCGGTTGTTTGCGCCGCGTGCATCAAGGCCGCATGGATGGGCGGCCACTCTTGTGCCCATCGGGTATATGACGTTGGATTCAGGCAGTTATAGAGCGCTGCCGCATTCGCTGCAAGACTGCTGACAGCTGCGGGGTCGGTAGCATCGATCCGGACGCGGCGAACCCCGTCAACTGTAGGGCCAGCACCAGAATGGCTGGCTAACATAACCTCGTGGCCTAAGTGTTGTAGGTGTTTTGCGGTGGCTCGGCCTGCTGGTCCTGCTCCCAGCACAATATGCGTTGACGGGGTGCGCCCGCTTTGGTTTAGCATGATGGCTCCTAAAAAATTGATCACGAGAGCGCTGCTCTCTTTATTAGTATTCCAGGCCCAGGTTGGACGCGCAAGAGCAGCGCTCTGGATTGAGATCGCCGATCTTTTTCGCCAGAATGGTAGATATGACCGATTCTGCTGGCCTACCAGTTCCACGCACTGCTCGAGACATCGCGCATCAGGAAATGCAGCGTCGCATTTTGGACGCTGCCAGAGCACAGCTGGCCACGGTTGGGCCTGCACAATTATCGCTGCGCGCCGTCGCTCGGGATCTTGGGGTGGTATCTTCTGCGGTGTACCGATATGTGTCTAGCAGGGACGAACTCCTGACACAGCTCATTGTGGTTATTTTCCAGGAATTGGGGGATGCCGTACAAAGGGCCTGCAGCGCAGCTGATCCGGACCCGGCAGCACAGTGGCATACCTGGGCGCATGCGTTACGGTCCTGGGCGTTGAACCAGCCATATGATTGGGCCCTGATCTATGGGATCCCAATACCGGGCTATGCGGCCCCAACCGACACCATAGAACCGGCGCGACGGGTCAACCAGCCGGTCCTAGCGCTCTACTCTGCCTTGGGATCCAGTCTGCAACCGAGTCCTGCGGTGGAGGCGTCAGAAGAAATGCTTGCACCCTTGCGAGCCATACTGGAACACGACGGCGCCAGCCAGCCGGACGAGCGTGGTGTTGCAACCGCCATGATGTTGGCATGGTCAGGGGTGCACGGCTTTATCACCCTTGAGCTGGGCGGTCATTTTGAGGGGTCCACAACCGCTACAGCTCCGGTCTTCACCGCGCTCGTTGAGCAACTCGGACGACAACTGTCAATCAACAACTCATGATCAATGAGTAACGGCACCTCCTCGAACAAGAATGCGTTGCGTATGCTCGTACTGTAGTTAGGGGACTACCTCAGGTTCATCGATGCCGTATGGAAAGCAGGGACACGTGATGGTCAGGACACTGCACTGGGTCGAACAAGATGCCAGTTTAGGCGTGGCAGAAGACCTCGCCTATTCGACCACTTTGCTGCGAGCCGTGCAGCACGGGGTGCTCACCAACCCTGTTGTTCGAATGTACCGACCTGAACCGACCGTGTCGTTTGGTCAGCAAGACGTTCGCACGGACGGTTACGCTGTGGCCACTCGGCAAGCCAGCCAGCATGGTTTCACTCCCACGGTTCGTCGAGTCGGTGGCCGTGCCGCAGCATATCATCGCGGGTCGTTAATCATTGACCATATCCAGCCTGAAGATAACGCGATGTTTGGGTTCCGCGAGCGCTTCACGTATTTCGGAGACCTCCTGGCACGCATGCTCCGGCGGCTTGGTGTGGAAGCGGCGATTGGGGAAATTCCCGGTGAGTACTGTGCCGGTGAATATTCGGTCCATGCGGTGCGGGACCCTCGTCATCGTATTAAGCTGGCCGGAACTGCCCAGCGCGTGGTGAAAGGTGCGTGGCTTTTTTCAACCAGTCTGGTGGTGCAAGATGGTGCTCCGGTTCGTGACGTACTGATTGATGTGTATGAGGCGCTGGGTGTCGAGTTTGACCCGACGACGGCGGGAGCGGTGGAAGATGCCGCTGCCGGGGTGGCCGTGGAAGATGTGATCGATGAACTGCAGTGGCAGTATGAACAGCAATTTCTCAACGGTGGAATGACGGGCAACGACGTATACCAGTTGGAACCGTTGGCGTGGTCAGATCTGTTGGATAGGGTTCCGTCAGACTAAAAACGTTGGAACCGAATCAGGCGTCGTCGACCGGTTTGATCCGCCTGATTTATGATTTGGACTTGGCTTGGTCTAGCTCGTTGTCTTTCTTTGTCAGCGCCCAGGAGGCAGCGCCGGCGGCAATGCCCATCGCAACGCGCGGAAATGGTACCTTAGCGCGGCGTAGCCCTTGTTCGATTTTTTCATCAGCCCAGAAGCTAACGGCCAGCACAGCGGTAAATGCTGCCCCGACGGCGCCACCCACAGCAGTGACTGCACCAGGATTCACCGACGAGAGCTGCTGTTCTGCGTCAACGGGCCGTTCCGACTCGGGTACATACTCCAAGAATTTACGATGCGCCTCTGGGTTCGCCGCAAGATAGGCGGACCCGGCCACGCCGATCACAGTCGGAGCCCAGATCATGCCGCGGCGTAACCATCGAGGATAGGTCCGCGCCGGGATCAGCGACAAACCGGCGGTCAGTGCTGCTTGGAGTCAGGGCTCGTGCAGCAGCTCGGACGTGCGGGGAGCGGTCGATGTGGCGTTGGTGTGTGACATCATAGGTGTACTCTAGTGGGACGCACGAGGTGAAACAGGTTTATATCCACCCCTGTTCCCAGGCGTGTTGGGACGCTTCGGCACGGGTGCTGACGCCCAACTTTTGCATAGCCGTGGATAAATAGTTGCGCACGGTGCCGTGCGCCAGATTGAGGCTCGTGGCAATATGGGCGACCGTGGCCGCTTGCCTGCCCGCCCGTAGAACATCGAGCTCGCGATCGGTCAACGGGCATTGAGCCGCGGTGAGGGCGGTGGCGGCAATGTCAGGGTCGACATATCGTCGTCCGGTCATCACTTCACGGATGACGTCAGCCAAACGTTCCACCGGGGTTGATTTCGGCACAAATCCGGCGACCTTTTCGGCCAGGGCTCGACGTAAGACTCCCGGCCGAGCATGCCGGGTACAGATAATAACTTTGGTGGCTACCGTCCGGGTGATCTGTTGTGCTGCTTCCACCCCGTCGAGTTGGGGCATTTCTAAATCCAGAATGCAGACATCGGGTTTGAGCGCTTGGGCAGCCACGACCGCGGCTCTGCCATCGGCAACACCCGGGAGAATTTCAATGTCTTGCTCCATGGCCAGGAGGGTCTCCATGGCCGTGCGGATCATGGTTTCGTCATCGGCAATCAAAACGCGGATCATAACTCGGATTCCTCAACGGTTCTTGGGATAAAAGCTTTGAGCCAGAAGGTGTCGGTCTGCTGACCGGAACTGATGTGCCCACCTGCCGCGCGGAATCGGTGTTGTAGTCCATCCAGCCCGGTGCCTGGTATGCGTCCGGGCAGGTCAGCGGCCGGTGTTGCGCCGTCGTTGCAGATTTCTAGGTGTAGGCCACCGCCGTCGTCGTGTAATACGATGCTGACGTGGTGGGCATTTGAGTGGCGCAAAATATTGGTGGTGGCCTCGCGAACCGCAAAACCCAGCAGCCGGTTGGATGCAGTGTCGGCAGAGTGGATCTGCGGTGGCTTGATGATGACCTCGGTGGTCATGCCGGCAGCTTCCAGCACCCCTTTGGCGTTGTCCAATTCGTCCCCGAGTGACACGACGCGTAGGTCGCGGACCAGCTGCCGGGTTTCGGTTTGGGCTTGTTCGGCTAGGGCTCGTATCTCGGCGATGGCGTCTTGAGCGGCCTGTTGCTGCTCTGGCTCACCTGAGGCTAATAATCGATCGGCGAGTTCGGCTTTGAGTGCGATGACTTGGAGATGGTGGCCTTGAATGTCGTGCAGGTCCGAGGCAAATCGGAGGCGCTCGCGGGCTACGGCGAGTTGACTGCCAACCGTGCGGGCGTCATCAAGACGCCGGATCAGATCCCATAGCCACCCAGAAACCAAAAACGTGGTGGGTGGGAATAGTACGAGCCAGATCATGCTGAAGAGCAGGTCACGCTGCGCGAATTCTGCGGTGCCCGGGTTTAACAGCGCGTGCAGCGTCAACAGGGCAAGCCCGATGACGACCAGACCCAGCCGGTGGGGCCGGCGCACCAGTGGCAGCAGGATGCTCAACATCATCCAGAGCGGGCTGGCCCCGTAGAGCGTGGCACCGGGGATGAACAGTGTGACAACCCACGTGACCGCGGGGATAGCCAGTAACCAGCTGGTCACCTGGCGCCGCGGCCAACCTAATCCGTAGCCATCCCGGAGCAGCCACGTTGCATAGACACACGCCACGGCATTTGCCAAAAAGAGGCCCAGGACGACGACCACTTGCCAGGCGGCGCCGTCCAAGATGGTGATCAGCGTGATCACGACAAAGGCTGCGACCGCTAGCAAGAAGACCGAAATACCGGCAATACTCAAAAACGTGTACCACCAGGTGATGTTGATATCGCGCCCAGCCGGATGGGCGTCGTCGGTGGCAGCAGAACTCACCGGCATCTGACCGGTGGAGCGGAATGTTGATGGGGTAGTCACACCTTTAGTGTAGAACCATGACAACTGTCATGAGATCAGCTGAGGATTGTCACCCAAATCGATGACGCAACGCCACTACTGACGGTTAGGACAACGCGGAAGACTGTAGACATGAACTTTATAGAAACACTGCAAGAATTTGTCCTCGGCCTACCAGACGCAATCCAATTTTTGGGCGTGGCCCTCGCCGCGATGGTGCCCTTTGTAGAAAACTACGGTGCGGTGATCATTGGCACGGTTGCGGGTATCCCGATTTGGGCGGTGATGCTCATGGCCATTATCGGGAACCTGGCAATCGTGGCGCTCATTACGTTGATTTCTGGGCGTACCCGCGATGCGGTCCTCGCGAGAAGAGCCGGAGCAGGGGGCGAACCCAAAGAGCTTTCTGCACGGCAAGAACGCGTCAAACGCCTATTTGACCGGTATGGCATCCCGGGGGTGACACTCATCGGTATGCTATTTGTCCCCACGCACCTCATCGCCGCAACCCTGGTATCTTTCGGCAGTTCTCGGACTGGTGTACTGGTCTGGCAAGCCATCGCCATCACCATTTATGCGGGACTGAGCGGTGCGCTCATGGTGGGATTGATCAGTGTTGTCGGCGCCTGACGTAAGTGCACTTACATTGGCGTGCTATAAGCAGCGGCGTGCGGTGCGCCACCGAACACAATCCCTAGAATGTGACGTTTCTGCAGAGTACGATAATAGTCAGAAACGAAGGGGTGCAGGCGGATAAGGAAGCTAGTGCGGTGGTCCACAAGACATGGACTGGTTACCCCGACAGCTCGCACCGCTTAATGTGTGGATCGGGTCATGACACAGTTCAGCTGCTCTGGCAGCTGGTGAACGGCTCGAGAAAAGTTTTGACTCAATCTGGTGACTCGGTGGTCTGGGCGGTCGAAGCGGAATCTATCGACGGGGTAGCCGTTGGCGGCAGCAAACCTCGTACCGCGGCAACTATGAGCAGCACAAGTGCCGCACATAGCAAAACTTCAACACCAATATAGTAATAGTGTGTGCTCGAGCCGCCCTCAAACGTCCCGGCGAGAACTCGGTCGCTGTGCACCGCCAGCAGCGGACGAATGATCACGGTCTTGACCAACAACAGTCCCAGAGCGATGAGACTGTAGAACTGCATGCGCCCAAAACCCGGCAGTTCCTGGTGACGATGGTCGCGCCAGATGGCAATCAGTGCGACCAGTAGGACCAATCCCAGTGCCACTTCTACAATATTCATGGCTAAAAAGACGCGACGGCCAATGCCCAATCCCAACGGAATCGTAATACCGGGGGCCGTAAACTTTAGTGGTGCCTCAATAAAAGAGATGCCAATGATAAGCCCCAGCCAGCTGGCGGGCACAAACAACATCATGGCACGAGCCCAGCGCGGGGCGTGCGCGGTTCTGATGATCATATGCGGTTTCCCTTCCGAAGCGTGCGGCGGTACAGCATGATCGTGACGACACCGCACAGCAGATATGATAATCCTACGAATAACCAACCGGCCGCAAAAGAGTGCGTGAAGTCTTGCAGCAAGCCCATAATGAGCGGCCCGAGCGCGAACCCGGCATACATGCCCATGGAATTCAGACCAGAAGCTTTGCCGATCTTTTCTTCCGGTACAACCCGTAGCAGCCCAGCATTGATCACCACGTTGGCCCCGAAGACGGTAATCCCGTGCAGCGCGGCGCCCGCCCACACCAGGGCGGGTTGTTGCCAGTGTGCAGCACCCATGAACGCGAGCACTCCCAGCAGCGCTCCAGCACTGATCAACATGAGCAGCTGGGCTGGTTCGGCACCGGCCTGCATACGCCGACTCCAGGCGATACGCGAGACCACACCGATAATCCCTGAGACCGCTGCGGCCGCACCACCCAATACCA
>Ga0209487_1001022_pt1 | contig 24167 bp, 15 predicted proteins | sample Poulit2012_FD_187524 | JGI IMG/M metagenome (GOLD analysis project Ga0209487, IMG submission 187524) | Agricultural soil microbial communities from Georgia to study Nitrogen management - Poultry litter 2012 (SPAdes) (version 2) | ecosystem: Environmental > Terrestrial > Soil > Agricultural land...
CCAGGAGTTTGCTCGCGAGCCCACCCAAACCGAGACGGCTTCACTGCCTGGCGAAGAGGTCGAAGCCAACCTCGACCGCTGGCTCGACCAGTGGACGCAGGTAGTAACGCAGGGTCAGGATCCCGCAACCGTAAGGTAATTCCGCGCGACCCGCCGCTCACGGCGAGGGCCCCTGTTGCCGGCGAACTGCTGCCGGCAACAGGGGCCCTTCCTTTCGGATAGACGCAGGCCGGGATTCAGGCGCGTGCCCGGTCGCTGCCGCTCCGCTCTGCCCAGCGGCGCAGCGTTGCCTGTTCTTTCTCTATGTCTCGCCTGGCTTTGAGGTCGCGCCTGCCGAATAGTTGTTTGCCAAGCCACCTGAAAAAGTTGGTCATAAGGTTCTTCTCTGCAACCCCCGGTGCAGGTTATACACCCTGAAGAACCGGAAGGGAAGCGGGTGGCGACATGGAAGTTGCAGAAAGTGCGTTAGGGTCAGGCTCCTTTGAGTACCTCCCAGGTGGGTTCGAGCTCCTCCAGCGTCCCTGTCTGTGCAACCTTGCCGCCCTGGAGGACGATTATCTGACTCGCCCGCTCGAGAGCAGCACGCCGGTGGGAGACGACCAGGCAGGTACGCCGCTCGTGCTGCTCGAGGAGTCGCCACAGCGTAGCCTCCGTGTTCACGTCGAGAGCGCTGGAGAGGTCGTCGAACACCAGCAGCTGTGCATCGCGCAGGAGCATGCGCGCAGCGGCGGCGCGTTGCAGCTGGCCGCCGGAGAGCTTCACTCCGCGGCTGCCTACGGGCGTATCCAGCCCACCCTCGAACCTGGCGACATCCTCCTCGAAAACTGCCTGCCGCAGGGCCCGCCGGATACGCTCCTCTTCCACGTCGGCGCCCTGCACCAGGTTCTCCCGCAGAGTGTCGCTGAAGAGGCGCGGCACCTGCGGAGTGTAGGCGCTGCGCGGGGGTACGAAGAAGCTCGCCGGGTCCTCCACGGGCGCGCCGTTCCAGAGGATTTCGCCCGAGGTGCGCGGCAGGAGGCCCAGCAGGGCGCGCAGGAGGGTAGTCTTGCCCGCACCCACTTCACCGGTGATGACCGTGAAGCTGCCGGCAGGAACCGTGAAACTTATGTCTGTGAGACCAGGCGTGCCATCGGAGTGTGCGTAGGAGAGGTTCCTGACCTCCAGCGACCTGAAGGCGGGTGCAGTTTCCGTCCTGGCCGGCCGAGGCGGTTCCCCCTTGCGCAGGTAGAGGCGCGCCGGAGCGACCACAGTCTCGCTGCTCCCGTCGTGCATTAGCCGCTCGAGCCGTTCGAAGGCGACCCCGGTGCGCTTGTGCTGCACGAGCATCGCTCCGAGGAAGGACATTATCGAGGTGAGCCGGGGCAGGTAGGCGACGAAGAGCGCGAAGTCACCGACTGTGAAGGAGCCGTCACGAAGGGAAGTTGCGGCCAGCAGCAGGATCACCCCGGTGGCCACGTGGACCATGTTGTCGGTGACCGAGCGGAACAGCTCCGTGAGCAGCGTGTCCTTCAGGGCTGCCTTGCGGCGGCGCTCGTTCAGCCCGTCAAAGTGCCGGACAACCCGCTCCTGCGCGCCGGCAACCTTGAGGGCGAGTACGCCGCCACTCATCTCGCCGATGAAGTCGGTGACCCGGCCGGTCTTCTCCCGCATCTCGCGGCGCGCCGAACGGATTTGCGGCCTGAGTAGTCCGGTCAGCAGGAAGGTGACCAGCAGCGGCACGCACACCAGGACCGTCAGGAGCGGCTGAATGAAGGCCATGACGCCCAGGGCGATGGCGGCGAACAGCGCCAGCCCCCAGAAGTCGATCCAGTACTCGACGTAGTCGGCAATGTCCTCGACGTCGTCCCGGAAGCGGCTCACGGCCTCGCCGGAGGAGTCCGGCAGGCGGCGGGTACCCGGTGCGGTCAGGAGGTAGCGCAACAGGTTGTGGCGCATCACCAGCACCGTTTCGAACCAGTAGGTGACGAAGGTGTAGATGCCCGCAGCCATCGTGAGCAGGCGGCCGGCGTCCACGGCCAGCACAAGGACCAGCAGCGTCCAGGGGTTGCTGCCGGCCGGGGCTGTGCCAGCCAGAGCGTCGAACAGCTCGCGCATGATGAGGCCCGAGAGTACGGGCAGGGCGTGAATGGCCACCCAGAGCGTACAGCTCAGGACGAACAGGCCACGCCGGTGACGGGTCAGTTTCATCAGCAGGGGCAATGGTTTGGGCAATGCTGTGCTGCTCATTGGTTACCTCCGGCCGCCAGGGCCGCGGGTTCAGAGTCGTCCGCTACCTCCTCGTCCGGAGCGAGTCCGGTACGGAGCATCTGCGAGTAGCGGCTCGCCGGGTCTCTTGCCAGGTCGGCGCGGGTGCCGAACTCTGCCACCCTGCCGCCATCCATCACGAGGATGAAGTCGGCGCGCTCCACCGTCTTCAGGCGGTGGGCGACGATGATGCCGGTCTTGCCCCGCAGGAGTTCGTCGACGGATCGCTCCAGCGCGGCTTCTGTTGCAGGATCGAGGCGTGAAGTCGGTTCATCGAGAATCACCAGCCCAGGCGAGCGGAGGTGAACGCGGGCAAAGGCGAGCATCTGTGCCTGACCGGCGGAAAGGTTGCCCGCACCGGCAGTGATCTCGCTGTCCAGTCCTTCAGGCAGAGAACCCAGCCACGGCCCCAGACCCACCCGCCCCAGCAGGGCGACCAGCTCTGCATCGCTCCTGCTCCGGTCGAAGAAGGTGAGATTGTCACGCACGGTCGCACCGAAGAGCTGGACGTCCTGCGTAACCAGGCCAATGGCGGCGCCCCGACTCTCTGGGTCGACCCGCTGGAGTGGGGTTCCGGCGAGCAGGATCTCCCCCGACTGGGGGCGGTAGAGGTCGAAGAGGAGCCGGGTGATGGTCGTCTTGCCGCTGCCGGTCCTGCCCAGCAGGCCCAGCACGCTGCCTGCAGGCAGCCGGAAGCTGACTCCATCCAGTTGCGGGGCCGCGTCCTCCTCGTAACTGAAGGTCACATCCCTGAACTCGACCTCCAGGGGCCCTCGTGGAAGCCGCAGCGGATCCCTGGGCGGCGGCGTCGGTTCGTGGGAGAGGAGTTCTCTGACCCGTCCGATGCTGGCCACTGCCCGCTGCAGCTCCTGCATCTGCTGGGTGATCTGGTCGATCGGGGTCTGCAGCATGAGGAGGTACTGGAAGACCATGTAGCCCACGCCCAGGGTCATCCGGCCGGTGGTGACGAGGAAGACCACGCTCGCCAGCATGAGTAGCGAGCCGAGTATGAACAGGCCGTAGGAGGAGACCCACACGACCGAGCGCATGAGCCAGGCTCGCAGGCTGCCCCTGAAGTAGTCGCCCGCAACGGTGTGGAAGCGGTACATGGCGTGCTCACCGGCTCCGTTTGCACGTACCTCGTCGATGCCGCCCAGCCGCTCCTCGATGAACCCGAAGAGCCGGGCGTTAGCTTCCCGCTCCAGCTCCGTGGCGGGAACACCACTCTTGCGGGTGCGCCCGAGCACCGCCACCTCGAGGGCGGTGAACAGCGTGAAGGCGAGTCCCAGCCAGACGTTCTCTACCCAGAGGACGGCGAGGATGCCGATCAGGAGCAGCACCCCGCCCAGCACGCGCACGGAAAACTGGCTGAAGAAGTTCGACAGGGAGGTCACGTCGCCGTCGATCCGTTCGATCATCTCGCCCGGCGTGCGCGAGGTGTGGAACGACATGTCGAGGTTCAACACGTGACTGGCCAGGTCGCGGCGTACGCGGTTGGTGGCCGACCAGCCGACATCGGCCCCGAAGTAGGTTGCACCGGCCGAGAGGAGCTGCTGGCTCAGGGCCACCAGCAGGAAGAGGAGGGCGAGGTTGCGGAGGTCTGTGCCTGATGCACCCGCGGTAGCGGCGTCAATGAAGCGGCCCAGAAGCATGGGCATGAGGAGTTGCAGTCCTATGCTGGCGAGGAGCAGCACCGCCATGGCCGTCGCCTTGCCGGCATGAGGCCGCACGTAGCGAAGCAAAGTCTCGACAGTATTCGGTTTCTGGTTGTGATCCTGGTCGTCCGTTCGTTCCATCGTCTCTCCACGGGAGGTTGCTGCTGGGTTCGGTAGCCGGCCCGCGGTTGACATCGGTTTCTGTCGCTTTTGACTGGAACGAGGAAAACCGTGGGCATCCTGGGAGTCGCCCACGGTGGTCAGTCCATTACGGACGTAGGTCTAGCTGCGGGTGGACCCCTTCTGGAGTGAAATTGCCGGTTCTGTGATCTGTATCCGAACCATCGCCACGCTCCTTTGCGAGGTGCCACCCCGTCCACTGACGCGCTGGCGCCGTGAACGCTTTTCTGGCATAGCGCTAAGAGTAGTCAAACGCGCGGGGCATGTCAACCTCCACGTGGGTATCCTTGTGCAGATGCGCCGGTTCCATCCCGCCCTCCTGCTCGGTTGGGGCTGTGCCCTGTTCCTCGCGCTCTTCTATTTCGTCCCCCTCATCGCGATCCTCGCGCGGGGGCTCGATGCGGGGGCGCTGCTGGCCGTTTTCGACAACCCCTACTACCGGGAGCGGATCGGCTTCACCTTCTATCAGGCCGTCCTCTCCACCCTCCTCACCGTGGCTGCTGCCCTGCCTGCGGCACTGCTCTTCGGGCGATTCGACTTCCCCGGCAAGGGGCTGCTGCGCGCACTCTTCACGGTGCCGTTCGTCATGCCCACGATCGTTGCGGCAGTGGGCTTCCTCGCGCTCCTGGGGCCCCGCTCGATCCTGGGAGTCGACCTCTCCGGCAGCCTGGCGATCGTGCTCCTGGCCCACGTCTTCTACAACTACGCGGTAGTGGTTCGGGTGGTCGGCTCCTACCTGGAGGCCGTCGCGCCGCGCGTCCGGGAGGCTGCCCAGACTCTGGGCGCACCCGCCTGGCGAACCGTATGGACGGTCGACCTGCCGCTGGCCCGGCCCGCCCTGCTGGCAGCAGCCTCGCTGGTGTTCGTGTTTACCTTCACCTCGTTCGGCGTGATCCTCGTCCTGGCACCCGGACTGGCGACACTCGAGGTCGAGATCTACCGCCTGACCTCGCGGCTGTTGCGGCTCGACGCCGCCGCGGTGCTGGTCCTGGCGCAACTGGCGATAAACGCGCTCGTGACGCTCTGGTACGTGGGGAGGCAAAGGCGGCTGGCGGTGTCACTGGGCGGCTCCGGCATCTCATTGCCCAGGCCCGCGGGCGCAACACGCGTCCTGGTCGCTCTCGTGCTCATCGCCTCCTTCGTCGCGGTGCTGGCGCCACTTGGCGCCTTGGTGGTTCATGCGTTCTGGCTGCCGGGCAGCGACGCGCCCAGCCTGCTGGGCTTCCGGGAGCTGCTCGAGCAGCCGCGGACCGTAGCTTTCACGGGGGTCGGCACGGCGGTAAGGAACTCGCTGTTCTTCGCCTTCGGATCCATGCTGCTCTCCCTGGTGGTGGGATTCGGTTTTGCCTATGCGGTCGTGCGGGCCAACTGGCACTGGCTGGACCTGCTCAGCATGCTGCCCCTGGCGACGAGTGCGGTGAGCCTGGGATTCGGTTACCTGATCACCTACCCGGCACTTACCGCGACCCCCTGGGGACTGCTGCTGGCGCACACGCTGGTGGCCTTCCCCTTCGTGACGCGCGCGCTGCTGCCCGCGTTGCGCGGGCTGCCGCGCAGCTACACCGATGCCGCGCTTACTCTTGGCGCGTCACCGTGGGCCGTGTTGGGCAGGGTCGAACTGCCCCTGCTGCGGCCGGCCCTGACCACCGCCGCGGCGTTCGCGTTCGCCGTTTCGATGGGCGAGTTCGGCGCCTCCGTGGTGCTCTCCCGGCCCGACCTGGCCACCATTCCCGTAGCAATCTTCGACCGGCTGGGCCGGCCGGGCATCACCAGCTACGCAAGCGCCCTCGCCCTTTCGGTGATCCTCATGGTCGTGACGGCGGCTTCGCTGCTGTTGCTGGACAGGCGCAACCGGACCGATTTCTGACCATCCTGCGGGTCGGACTGTGCAGGTAGGCGCGTTATGATCGGCCTGATTGCATGTCCGTCGCCCTGCAGAACCTGACAAAGAGATTCGGTTCGGTTGCCGCCGTCAGTGACTTCTCACTCGAGCTGGCCCAGTCGGACAGCGTGGCCATCCTGGGACCGTCGGGCTGCGGCAAGAGCACCGTATTGCGCCTGGTTGCCGGACTGGAGCGTCCGGATCAGGGGCGCATTCTCATCTCGGGGCGTGATGTGACGAGGCTGCCCGCCCACCGGCGGGGAGTGGGGATGGTCTTTCAGGATTACGCCCTCTTCCCCCACCTGAACGTGCATCAGAATATCGCCTTTGGGATGCGGGAGCAGGGCTGGCCCCGGGAGGAGATTGCCGGCCGGACGGCCGAACTGCTGGAGCTGGTCGGACTCGCCGGCCTGGAGCGCCGCCGGGTGAACGAACTGTCCGGCGGTCAGCAGCAGCGGGTCGCCCTGGCCCGGGCCCTCGCGCCCCGCCCGGAGCTGCTGCTGCTCGACGAGCCCCTTTCGAACCTCGACAGGGAGCTCAGGGAGGTACTCCAGGGGGAGTTGCGCGACCTGCTGGACACGCTCCCCATAGGCTCGCTCTATGTGACCCACGACCGCCAGGAGGCGTTGCGGGTCGCCTCGCGTATCGCCGTCATGCGGGCCGGGCGCCTACTGCAGACCGGCCCGGCCCAGGACGTCGTCCGCAAGCCGGCAAGCGACTGGATCGCCAGCTTCCTCGGGTATCGGAACCTGTTCGACGGCGCGCTCCTCCCCGGGGTCGGGGAGGGTGGGATCCTGCTGCGCGAGGAGCTCGTGCGCATCGGCGGCGACGAGCCCGCCACTGTCGTTGAGGCGCTGCGCAGCGCCGGCGGCGTCGAGCTGCGGTTAAGCCTCGCGGAGAGAGGAATCACCTTTACATGGAGCGGCTACCAGCGGGAGTTGCCGGGCGAGCTGGCGGCCGGCGATCAGGTTGGCGTAACCATTCCCGCTGGCGCCTGGCACCCTGTGGAGATCGACGGCGGGCCGCTCGCCGGCGACAGGTTCCAATGAAAGCGGTGATCCTGGCAGGCGGAGACCTCCGCATCGATCCCCGCACCACCCGGCACGCCGCCGGGGCCTCGCTGCTGATCGCGGCCGACTCGGGCTTGCGCCACGCCGGACCGTTGGGGCTGGAACCGGACCTGATCGTGGGCGACTTCGACTCGGTGGAGGCGGAGTTGCTGGAGCGGTATCCTCTGCCTCTTCGCAGGAGGCATCCGGTGGCGAAAGATCAGCTGGATCTCGAGCTGGCGATCGACGAGGCGCGCGAGCAGGGCGCGCGCGAGATCCGCGTCCTCGGGGCGTTCGGATCGCGCCTCGACCAGTCGTTCGCGGCGCTGCTGATCGCCCTGCAGCTGCGCGCCGGGGGGTTGAACATCTCCCTCCACGACGGCCTGCGAGACGCCTACCCCATGAGCAGCGGGGACGCCCTGACACTGGACGAAGCCCAGGGAACGCTGTTCTCGCTCCTCGCCTTCGAAGAATCCCTCTGCAGTGTGCGTGGCGCGAGGTTTGAGCTGGACCGGGCGCGCCTGCCGGTCGGGGTGGGCCTGGGTCTCTCCAACCGCACCAGCGGCCGCACCGTCATCCGGTTACATGAAGGCCTCCTCGCGGTCGTAGTCGAGTACGGCCACGAGGAGGCGGAACTCCCGGTAAATGTTACGGGCGACTAGGCCTGGTTAACTCTCTTCGCCACGGGCGATCGGCACGCCCACCATGTTGCCCCACTCCGTCCAGGAGCCGTCGTAGTTGCGGACGTTGGGGTAGCCCAGCAGGTACTTCAGCACGAACCAGGAGTGGCTGGAGCGTTCGGCGATGCGGCAGTAGGTGACGACCTCCTGGTCGCGCTCCAAACCCTTCTCGGCGTAGAGCCCCTCGAGTTCCTCGGCGCTCTTGAAGGTGCCGTCCTCGTTCGCGGCCTGGGCCCAGGGCACGTTCTTCGCTCCGGGGATGTGGCCGCCGCGCTGCGCACCCTCCTGGGGGTAGTCGGGCATGGCGATCAGTTCGCCGCTGAACTCGCGCGGGCTGCGCACGTCGATGAGGGCGCCCTCGCCGCTCTGGACCTTGTCCAGGTGCTTCATCACATCAGGCGCGAAAGCGCGGATCGATTCGTCGCGGGCCTCGACCTGGTAGTTGCCGCACGGGTAGCTGCTGGTCTCGGTGGTGAAGGGGCGGCCCTCCTGCTCCCACAGCTGGCGGGCGCCGTTCATGAGGCGCACGTCCTCGTGGCCGTTGTACTTGAAGAACCAGAAGGCGTAGGCGGCCCACCAGTTCGACTTGTCGCCGTAGAGGACGACGGTGGTGTCGTTGCTTACGCCCTTCTCCTCCATCAGCTTTTCGAACTCTTCGGCGCTGATGAAGTCACGCATGTCGGGCTTCTGCAGCTCTTCGGTCCAGTCGAGCATCTGGGCGCCGGGGATGTGGCCCTTGTCGAAGAGCGAGACATCCTCGTCGACTTCGAAGATGCGCACGTTCGGGTTGTCGAGGTTCTGTGCCACCCAGTCGGTGGACACCAGGACGTCGGGATTAGCGTAATCCATGATTACCTCCAGAGGAAGAAGTAGTTGATAACTTCTATACACTAATACTAACCGGATCAGGCTCGACCCCTGCAATGGCCCATGAGACAGGCTCCGGGCCGTGATATAAGCCATGGATGGACAAAACCTGCCAGATAGTGGCAGTCGCCGCGCTCATCTTCGACGGCGACAGACTTCTCTGTATGCGCCGTAGCCCACAGAAGGATGCTGGAGCAGGAACCTGGGAAACGCTCTCAGGTCGCGTCGAGCTGGGTGAGGACCCGGAGGCCGCGGTCCTGCGCGAGGTCGAGGAGGAAACCAGCCTCGAGATCGAGCTGGATCCCCGTCCGGTCACGGCCTACGCCGCCCTGCGGGGAAAGGAGCCGATGACGGTGATCCTCTACCGCGCGAAGTGGAAAGGCAAGGAGGTGCGCCGGAGCGAAGAACACGACGAGCACGCCTGGCTCACCCCGGACGAGTTCGCGCAGCGCACCTCGCTGGAGCCGCTCGTCGATGCTGCCCGCCTGGCTCTGCGTCTTCCCTGGTAGCCTGGCCGCCGTTTGACACGGTCAGTGACCCCTGCTACTATCCCCGGCAATGGTCACGCTGCCGGCTCGCACAATCTCCTTCACGCAAGGTGTGCCGTTCGCCGTGGCCAATGACTCCAACCAGGTCGATTCGAACAATCCGGATTCGAGGCGCCTCGGGTTGTAGTCGCTCATAGTTCTGCAGTCGTCTACTTGCCCGAGGTTTCAGGACCTCGGGCTTTTTTCGTATTGGGAGGTCGGGAGATGGCGAAGGTCGCAACCACAAGTGAGCAAGCCGGAACGGTAAGCAGCGGCGAGCTGCAGGACCACGTGGGCAAGGGGGTCACCCTCAGGGGCTGGGTCCACAATCGCCGCAATCTGGGTGGCGTCCAGTTCCTCCTGCTGCGCGACCGGGACGGCGTCGTCCAGTGTGTGTTCAGCGGTGCCGACCTCCCCCTGCCCGAAAGCAGCGTCGAGGTCGAGGGCAGGGTGGTCGAGAACCAGCGTGCGCCGGGCGGCCTCGAGGTGCAGGCGAGCGCACTGCGGGTAGTGACCGGGGCCGTCTCGCCCACACCCGTGGAGGTGCCGAAGGAGGAGTGGCACGCCAACCCCGATACCCTCCTCCACTACCGTTACACCTCAGTGCGCGGCGGCAAGGCGCAGGCGACCCTGAAGGTGAAGGCGCAGCTGGTGGCGGCCTTCCGCGGGTTCCTGGAGGCGAACGGATTCACCGAGATCTTCACCCCCAAGCTCGTGGCGGCCGGCGCCGAGGGCGGCGCCAACCAGTTCGAGCTGGAGTTCTACGGAGAGCGCGCCTACCTCACCCAGTCGCCACAGCTCTACAAGCAGATGATGCTCCCCGTCTTCGAACGGGTCTTCGAAGTCGCTCCCGTCTACAGGGCAGAGAAATCCCACACCACCCGCCACCTCGCCGAGTACCTCTCGCTCGACGTGGAGATGGGCTTCATCGAGGGTGTAGAGGAAGTGCTCCGGCTGCAGGAGGAGACCGTAAAGGCGATGGTCGAAAGCGTCGGGGAACGGTGCGCGCGTCAGCTCGAGCTGCTCGGTGCTTCCCTGCCCGATATCTCGGTGCCGATACCCCGCATCCCCCTGCTCGAGGCACGCGAGCTGGTGAAGGAGCACTACGGGCACGCGAGCGGCGGCAAGGACCTCGACCCGGAGGCCGAGCGGCTGCTGGGCCGCTGGGCGGGCGAGGAGTTCGGCAGCGACTTCGTGTTCGTCACCGACTATCCGCAGGCCGCCAGACCCTTCTACACCTACCCCACAGACAATGGACTCACACGCGGCGTCGACCTGCTGTTCCGCGGCGTGGAGATCACCTCGGGCGGGCAGCGCATTCATGAGTACGAGGTCCTGCTGCGTGAGCTCGAACGTCGCAAGCTGGATCCATCCGAATTTGGCGGCTACCTGGAATCCTTCAGGCACGGCATGCCGCCCCACGGCGGCTTCGCGATCGGTGCCGAACGGTTCACCGCCCTGCTGCTGGGTGTTCCGAACGTACGCTTCGCCCGCTCCTTCCCCCGCTACGAGGGACACCTGCAACCCTGAAGAAGGCCAGCGTGGAGGATCCCCGCTGGCCTTCTTCCCTGCAAGCTCAGGTATTTTCCGCTCAGAAGGTCGTCCGCAGGGCTCCCATCACCCGGTTGACGGCGACATTGGAGGCATCGGCAAGGATGGGGCCAACCTCCGGATCGTTGAAGGAGATGCGGCCTGCCGCCGGGATGCGGCTAACGGCGATGTTTGGGTTGGAGGCTTCGCCAAACTCCGTTTCGGCCACCAGCACCCGTCCGGTGATTATGTCAGTAGCCCGTACATCGACCTCCACACGTGCAGTGGTGGCACCCAGACTCACGCCGAAGGCGTTCACGTTCGGCTTGGCGATCGTTGCCCTGGTGACGGTTCCGGTGATGACATAGCCGGCACCCGCTGCACGCGCCAGGTCGGCAGGATCCATCGACTCGAGGCCCTGCTCCATGATGATCTCCTGGAGCACGCTTTGCTCGACGACCTCGTAGCAGTCGCTCTCCTTCAGCAGCGTGATGAGGCGTGCCGTGGCTGCCTCCTCCACCCCCGTCACGTGGGTTCCGGTACGGGCGGTGGTGTTCTCGAAGTTGATGACCGCTACCGTAGGGATGGGGTCCGTCTGACAGGGCAGGTCGGACGGATAGTAGGTAGTGCTGGTCGTCGTCGACGGTGCGCACGCCGCAACCAGCAGCGCAAGCACCGAAAGCAAAGGGACAATTCTTCTGATCATCGCGGTTTCTTTCCTCCTGAAACTGTTGACCGGTGGATACACCGGGCCACCGTGACCATATCGAAGGGCCGTGAAAACTCCGTCAATATGCGGTAGGAGCGGCACCGGCGGGTCATGGAACGTCCACCCGAAGGCTCACGCTGCCGTCGCCGGGCACCCTCACCGGGTGCAGACCCGGGACGCCCTCGACCTTCACCTCGTAGATGCCCATCGGCAGCTCGACCGGGGCGGCGCCCACCTTGCCGGTGGCGATGCGTTCTCCGCCTGAATCCAGCACAGTGAAGGTCGGATGGAGCGCCTCCTCGACGCTGGCCCGCAACGCATCCCGATCCTGAACGTCGACATACTCACCGCCGGCGCTGCTCGCCAGGTCCGCGAATCGGTCCTGGACCGCTTCCTCCTCTATGCCGAGAGAGACGATCGAGAGACGCACGTCCAGGCCCTGGGCGCGCAGCTCCTCCACCGCGGCTACGGGATCTCCCCCGCACGACTCCTCGCCGTCAGTGATGAGGATGACGGTGCTGCCACTCGCCGCCCCGCCCAGATCTCCGGGAACCGCCAGCAGCGCATCGGCAATGGGCGTTTGCGAGAGCAGCTTCGGCTCGATCGCGCTTATGGCGCTCTGAGCCGCCGCCCGGTCGAGAGGGGCAAGAGGAATCTCCAGGCTCATCTCGCACGAGTTGGGCAGCACGTGCCCGAACGCCCGCAACGCAAAGGGCACCTCTTCGGGAAGGATCTCGTTCACGAGCTGGGTCAGCACCGATCTTGCCGCATCGATGCGCGACTCGCCGCTTTCAAGGCGGCTGCCCATCGAGCCCGATGCATCGAAGATGACCTGGACGGCGGGCATGACCGACTCACCGCTGCGTTCAACGGTAAGCATGCCGGGTCCGGGCGGTTCCCGATAGTTTGTGGAATAGGCAAGCGTGAAACCCTTCGGGCGGCGCAGGTGACACGATGCGCGGCGAAAGCCCACGTCGAAGTCACCTATCGAGCGTGCATAGTCGTAGTGACCGCCGTTGACCGCTGCCCAGTCCTGCATCAGATCCTGCGTCCAGTCCGACCCGCCGCTGGAGATTTCGAAGGTGAAGATCCGGGGGCGCACCGCCTGCAGTGATTCCCACAGTGCGGCCGTGTCGCCGTAGCTGTAAGTCTCCGCATCGGTCATGAAGAGCACGGCGCGTGTGCCCTCGCGGTCAGCCAGTCCCTCCGATGCAGTCAGCAGGGCAGTCTCCGCGTTGGAGGAGTGAGCCTGGCGGTCGAACGTGTTGATGGTCGTCTGCACCTTCAGTGGATCGTCAGACCAGTGCGAGAGCAACCAGCGCGGCTGGGGATCGTCGAAAGCCAGCAGCTGCGTCACCTCGCGGTGTGGATCCAATCCGGCCGAGAAACTCGCCAGAGAGCTGTACGTGATCGGTTGATACGGAGCAACGCTGCCCGAGGTGTCCCAGCTGAAAACCACCGAGCGGCGTGGTTCGTAGAGGTGGAGATAGTAGTCACCGGGCTGGGCGTAAGCCGTAAGTGTCACCTCTTCGCCGCTCACCTGCTCCTCGTAGAGGAGCGGCTCCCCACCGGCGTCGTAGAGCTCGTAGAGGTAGGCGATGCCCGGGTCACCCTCCAACGTCACGACCAATTCGCTGTGCCCCTGGGGTACGGTCAACCGGAACCAGTCCTCGTCCACCGCAACCTCCACGCTGCCGTCGAACCGCTCGCCGGCTGCAAACGCGTGGGCGCTGGCAATGTCGTCGTTGCCCAGATCCTGGGAAAGGGACGGTGCGATTTCCCCACTTCCCTGGATCAGTTCGAAGTGGGAGTCGCGCCGGTACCCATCCCACTCACCCACGATCGAAAGGTAGTCGTTACCTGCCTCCCGTTCGATAACCCGAACCTGCCCGGGTGGCAGGAACCGCGTCTCCCCCTCCTCCAGCGGGACCGTAAAGCGCAGGTACCGCGCCCAGGGCATGTCGGGCAGGGCGAGGACGTTGTTCTCTCCCGGTGAGGTGCTTACCTGCCACTGCGCCAGCTCGTGCCAGGGGCCGGCCGCACCGCCAAGGCTCGCTTCAACGGTCACCAGCCTGCTGCTCGCACTCTCACCGGAGCTGTCAACGGCGGCCTGCCACTCGAGCCGGTCCAGTTGCGCAGCCCGGGCGTGGTGGAAACCGATGACCCATTGAGCACTGTCGTGACCGCGAGCATCAAGCTGCGAATGCTCATCTTCGGGTGTGAGGATGGCCCTTCCCCGGTCCCGCATGAGCGGCGAACTCCACGCCACGTGTCCGCCAAGTTCGGGCTGGGCGATATTGAGCTGTCCAAACGGAGCGGGATCGGCAGCGATCAGCTTCCACTCACCCAGGTGCATCAGGTTCAGCGATCCCCCGTACCTGCTTAGCGGGGTAAGGCGCGCAAAACGCGCCTCCTGGACCTCGGCAAACACGAACGACTCCTCGACAATGCCTGAGGCAAGCTCGTCCTCGAGAACCGTCCAGTACTCCTCGCCGTCCATCGAAAGCTCGAGTCGGAACCCCCTGAGCCGGTCATTCGCTTCGCCCCGGCCCAGCGGATCGAGCATCAGGCCGCTTATGCCCCAGGCAGTATCCCCCGGCAGCGCCACGGTAATCGGCTCGCCCAACGGACCCCGGTACCCGGTTGAAGGAGAGGTGATGCCGTCGAACAGTGCCTCAGCCGCTGAACCCTCGGGCGAAACCACCGTCATGCCGAACGAGTGGAACAGCAGGTTCAGGTGTCCCAACAGGGGTTCCGGGGTACGCCACATCGGGGCCCAGGAAACCGGTTTCGCCTCACACACCGCCTCCAGCTCCAGCCTGGAGCTGTTGATTTCCCCCTCACTTATGGCAGCCAGGGTGATTGTCAACGGCTGGTCATCGCGCAGGTCGGGAAGCAGACTAAGCTCGAGCTCGATCTCCTTCTCGTCGCCGGGAAGCAGCTCGACCTGCTCTTCGGGTACCGAGATGAGCACGTCGGGCGAGCTCGTGGCGGCGTAGAGGGTTAACTGCCTGGCCTGGTCGTCGCCCTTCAGCCTTACGGTGACGGGCACCCTTTGCCCGTGGTGCCAGTAAGCCGCGACCTCCGCATGCGGACTTGCCAGCTCAACCTCCGGCCCGGCCGGCCCGACTGGCTTGAGAAGCTGGATTGGCGGCTCGGAGTCCAGTTCCAGTCTTACGGCGTACTCGCCCTGACCGGTAAGCCGCAGTAGGTACGACTCCCCGGTTTCCAGCTCGTACAGGTCAGGGTCATCACCGTCAGCAGTAACGGTGCGTCCCGCTTCATCTGTAACGAATGCACGCACTCCATCGGCAGCATCGAGTTCGACGCGCAGGGTCCGTACCTCATTGGCCGGCGGTATGGCGTAGTAGTCGTCATCCCGGCGGTCTCCCACGGTCCCGGTCCAGTCAAGCCCGGCGGGAAGCTGCGCCGGATTGCCGGGGTCGTCGTTGGGCTCCAGGTCAACCTGCACCAGGGGATCGACGCTCTCAACAAGCAGCGAGTAGTAACCAGCTGCCCAGGCGACGGCACTGAGCTCCAGGAAGATATCCCCGGCGGGAAGCAGGTAATCGAACGCAATGCCTCCATCCGCGTCGCGACCTCTTACGTGACCCGGACCGCCATCCAGAGTGATGCCCAGGCGTGCCCCTTCAGGAGCGGTGGCGGTGACACGAACGAAGGTGGGCTGGGGGAGGTAGAAGCGGTAGAAGTCGCGGTCCCGTTCACTTCCGAACGTGCCTACTCTGGTCTCGCCCAGTCTCAGCAGCTGGGCCCTGCTCCTGTCGTCATTCGGTTCGACTTCGAGGATTCCTGCGGGCGGGTTCCCCAGGTCCAGCAGGTCAGCTTGAGCCGCTTGTTCATGCGATAGGAGCTGCGTGTGGGGGGCCGCGGTCTGTGGAGCTGCAAGGAGCGTGGGGGCTTCACCGAGCGAGATGCCCCTCAGGGCGTAATCGCCGCCGTTGCCCTGCACCTCAATGTAGTTGACGCCCGGCAGTACGCGGACGTTGTCAAGCCTTAGCCGCCGCTCGCCCCGGATCTCCTGCTCAACTGACCCCGCCCCGTTCAGGAGGCGCAGCCGGGAGACGCCCTCACCCACCGCCTGGATCCGCATGAGCTGCGCGGGTCCGCTGAGTTCGAACTCGTATACATCCGTATCGTTGCCGCTCAGGCTCCCCCTGACCTCAAGCTCCTCGCCCAACAGAGAGGCGGCAGCCACCGTGTCGTTCGGTTCATGTTCGAAGCCAGCGGCGGGCATCCCTGCGGACGGCCTGAACGCCAGCTCGTAAGCGAACTCGCGCCTGCCCTGGGTCCGCAGGTAGTAGCTGCCCGGTGCCAATACCAGGTCTTCCAGTGGGCCGCTCCAGCCACGCCGGTCGAGCAGTTCACGCTGCTCCTCGTCGAAGAGCGTCAGGTGGAGCTCGTCTTCAGTCGTGACGAGCAGGTTCCAGGCACGGCGGGCGGCCTCCTCGTCGACTTCGAACACGAAGAAGTCCTGATCACCGGATGTCGCCTGGAGGGGGGTGTCCAGGCGCAGGACATTCGCTGTATCGAAGCTGTTGTTCGGCTCGCTCTCTACACCATCCACGTTCCGGCCAGCCCGGACCAGGTCGAGTTGATAGAGCCCACCGTCCCCCATGAACTCCACCTCCACAACGTGGCGGCCGGCCTCCAGCCCCAGACTGCGCAGTGACAGCCTGCCCCGCGCATCGCTGCTGCCGCTGGTGATCAGGTTGCCGGTCGAATCGTAAAGAAGCAGCCTGGCCTCACGTCCCAGTGGTACGAGCAGCTCGAGATTCCAAAGGAAGTCGCTGTCCTGTTCCTCGAGTTCCCACTCCACTGAGACCGTTTCTTCGCCCAGCCCCCACAGGCTAGCCGCACCACGGAAGCCGCTGCCGCTACCCACTTCATGCCGGCCAGCATCGATAGCGTCCCCCGGGTGCATATGGAGAGCCCAGCGGCCATCACCGCTACTCTTCGACAGTGCTACGAGAATATCGCCCGGTGGAAGGATGACGGGCCCGGCTTCTCCCGGACGCGGAGCGATCGTCTGCAGGGATCCCAGCGCGTGTACGGCGGCGACATCCACTCCGTTCTCGTGGAAGGTCACGTCCATGAGGTCGAGACGGGTGAGATCGCCCTGCCGGTGCCCCTCCAGCTCCAGGGTCCACGTGCGACCTGCTCTCTCCGTGTCGACGCGCCACATGAACGCGTCCTGGTCGGGGCCTTCGAAGACGCCGGTAAGGCAGGCGGCTTCCCTGAACGGGAGCGCATCGGCGGGGGTGTCGTTCGGTTCGATCTCCTCGAGGCACACCTGAGCGGCCGCGCTCCCCAGAAGGGCAAGGGCGGTACCGGCAAGCAGGAGCCTGAGCATCAGTGCAGGAACGCGAGTGGCGCCACCCAGCCCCTTCAGCACGTCATACCTGTGTAGTCGGTATCAACGGCGGCGCTTGCGAGGGTGAGACTCAGGCTGGCAACTGCACCCGTGAGACCGCCGCCAAAGCCGGCGCTCAGCATCCCGCCCATGGAGAGGCCGGTGACGTTGTTGACGTGCGCCCTGAGCATGCAGCACATCTGGGCGAGGCTTCCGGAAGCGGTGCTCTTCATGCAGTTGTCCATCGACAGGAGAGCGAAGAGCATGGTCGAGACGTTGTCGGCCAGTTGAACCGAGTATTCCGTGGCAATTTGCCCCCGGCCGTCGGCGGTAATGCCCAGCACCTCTCCGGTATCGGGGTGCAGGCGCCACCAGGCGGCCTTCTGCGGTTCATCGAACTGGCTGGGGAGGATCGCCACATAGCCTGCATCCAGATCGCGCTGCAGGTTGAAGTGCGCCTCGTCCGTGAGGCCAAGACCGTCCAGCTGTTCCGGGGCGGTTACCACCTGCAGGGCGGCACCACTGGCAAGAGCTCCGGCCACCACGCGGGTGGTGTTCCAGCCGGTGCCCTGCGAGTCGAGCAGCTCCCGCTCCACAATCGTCTCCCACACGCCCATGTAGGCGTTCGCCTGGCGATCCAGCAGGTAGCCACCGGAACTCCGGTCGATGACGCGCCGTGGGTTCTCGACGATGTCGAGGCTGCTCCGCTGGACCGTGTCGTCAAAGTCTCCATGCAGCGACTCACTGAAGATGAGGAAGGTAGGTTGTGCGCGGTAGGCGAGCCGCTCCTCACCGCCTGGAAGCGCCGCGTCGAACAGTTGCGCGGTGAGCAGGTGCTCCAGCGCCGAGGGCTCTGCAAAGACATCCTCGAGTGGGGATTGCGGTTCGACCCCGTAGGAGAGGGCCAGCATATGCTCCAGCAGCGGCCGGGTCTCGAGGAACCGCCCAAGGAATTCATCGAGGATCTGCAGCGGGTTGACGTCACCGGTGATCGCCATCATCCGCTGATCGGTAATGAGCGACACCGTCACCTGATCGGACATCCCGGTCGGCACGAACGTTTCCCCTGCAGCGCGGGCCTCGGGGCCTATCAGGTCGAATACGGTGCGCTGGTGAGTTCGTTCCTGCCCATCCGGTGCAATGAGTGTGATGTTGATCCACTGAGCCGTCAGCGCCAGGGGATCGTCGGGCTCTTCCTCGGTTCCGAGCACACCAAGCAGCGAGGTGGCGGCCTGGAAGCCCCGGTTCGTTTCCCGGAACAATCCTGATGCGTCGTGAGAAGCAAACATCGGTGCGAGCAGTACGCCCTCGGTGTCAAATGCCATGGCTCCCGGCGCGAGAGAACCGTTCAGTTGCGGGAGGAAGTGCTGAGCCTGGGAGATGGTGTGTGGCACACCACTTGCCAAGCCGTCGGCCACCGAACTGGGGGCGTTGCTGTACGTGATAACGGTATCCGTGAGATTAGCGAGGGGTGCCTGCCACGGCTCCATTACCGGTTCTATCTCGAGTACATCCCCCACCTTTCTCTCGATGGTCACCTCGATGCGCACCTGATGAAGCAGCTCATCCGGCACCAGTCCGTCAATGTACCCGTGAGCTTCGGGGGTTTCCGGGGGATCAAAGGCGGTATGCAACGGCTGCCACTCCTGGGCGCCGGACAGGCGATACTCGACCCAGGCATAGTCCCGTGCTTCCGCCAGGAGCTGCTCGTCGACCGGTTGTGGGCCGCTTTCCAGGCCTGCCTGTGCTGCCACCTCCAGAATCAGTCTGGTACCGTCGCGAGCCTCCTCCAGAAGGCCGCCCTGCACCTGAGATCCCTCGAGAGCATGCTGCAGGTCTGCAGTGATCGTTCCCGCGGGCACACCTGCGGTCCGCTCGAACTCGGCGATGATGGGTGCCGCCTGCTCCAGCAGTTGGCCCACGTCAACGCCGAAGTCGGCGTTCCTCGCCACCGCCAGGAGCGATGCCGCAGCCGCGTCACCCAGCTCACCACGCGCGATGCGCACCTCGTAGCCGGCATCGCTAAGAAGGCCCGAGAGCAGGAGCGCCTGATCAAGCGCATTACCCGAGGCAGAGAGCAGCGTCCCCTGCGCACCACGCAACACCCCCCGGTAGGGCTGGAAGGCGATGTTTTCCCTTACCCAGCCGGCGATGGTCTCTGCATCCTCGAAGGCCATGTCGAGCCCCAGTTCAGTGAGGTCGATACGCGAACGATCGATGAGGGTAGTCCGGAGCTGTGCCACCCCCTCCAGGACACTGTTCAGGCGCTCCATCCCCTCTTCGTAGCCTGCACGCGCCTGCAGTTGGGCGTGAACGCTCCCGCCCAGCTGGGGTCCTCCGGGTGCCAGCAGCACCAGCCCCAGTGAGAGGAGCACGCGGCTGGCAGCAGACAACCAGCGGCTCCTCATCACGCCTCGTTTACCGACTCTTCGGAGCTGCGCTGCAAGTCGCCCGCCTGGCCTTCAAAGGCCAGGTTCAGGCTCCCGGCCTGCGGGTCGGCTGCCGGAAGGGTTGCGGCGGCCGGTGCAGGTGTGGGTGCTGACACCGGCCCGCTTTCGGCCGGTGCAGGCGCCGCGGTGCCCGGATCTACGGCTTCGCGCGCCTTCTGTCCAAGTTCACGGAACTTGCTGCTTACACCCTCGATGCGGCCCACCCATTCCGGATTGGGTTCCATGTTCTCGGTTGCCCGATGGTAGGCGATGAGGGTGGCGCCCATGGCAAGCGCATCGCCGACAGCCAACTTAATCATCCAGGCGCCAAGGATCACTGCCACGCCCAGGACGAGATTGATCCCCGGTATAACGGCGGCGATGGCGAGGGCCGGAAGGCCAAGGACCGCGAGGAGCAGGAAGAACTCAACGTAACCGAGGAGCGCCAGGACGACCGCGTTGGCGAGGATGGGCTTCCAGGCCTGAGCGTAGAGCACGACACCCTCGTGGGCAACTGCCCACACGTTCTGCTCCCGCCTGGCGTAGGCGCGGCTCAGAATCGACTCATCGATGTAGGTGGTGGAGGCGACGGCGACCCGTTCAAGCACCTTACCGAGGCCTTGCAGGCCGGGGATGGGCAGGATGCTGGCGATCCGGGTAAAGGTACGCACGATCGACTTCACCGCACCGTCGACCAGCACATCCACCGCGAACATGATGCTGGTGTCCTTGAACCTGTCGGTGACAGCCTTGCGGCCGTACTCGATCTGGGAGCCCTGCGGCGCACGGCCGTGGACGATTATCTCGGTCATGACCGCGGTGTGGGCAGCCTTCAGCAGGTAGAAGTAGTAGCGGGTAACCCAGCGGACCACAACGAAGGCTCCGCCGATTCCGGCGAGGAACACGACGACACCGAGCGGTCCCCACAGTGATCCGAGCAGCCAGGCGACCCCGCCAATGATCCCGAAGTAGAGACCCAGTCCCAGTCCCAACAGCAGGTAGGAACCTAACCGTGCCCAAATGAACGGCATTGTCTTGCCGAGCAGCCCAAATGCTTCACCCAGATAGATTCTTCCCATGCCTGCTCCTCCCCGCTTGTCGCGGAACATCTAGTTGCTCTCGAGCGCTTCCTCCGAGAGCAATCGGGTCAGCGTGGCCAGGTAAGTGACCAGCTGCTCCACTGACGCAAAGTTGATGACATCCTCACCTTCTATGTCGCGAAGGCTGGCCCGCCACTGGTCATCCCTCTCGCCGTCCCACCAGAGGCGCAGGATGTAACGGTTGTCGCGTGCTTGCATCCGCTTACTCCAATCGGCTGCACGGCTCCGCTACAGCTCTCGGAGTCCGGTGCGGCGACGCGCCTCCTGCCTGGGCAGGCGGGCTGGCGTTCGTAAGACCAAGATTATGGGAAAGCCGTGAATCGGCCGTCAAAAACTGGCCGGCTCCATTTCAGGGAGTCAATTGGAGCGAAATAGCCGTTCAGTACCGCTGATCCAGCTCCAGGCTGGGCAGGTAGAGCTGCACATCTTCCACCAGACTCAGGTGCGTTTCATGCATTGCCCGCGGCAGTCCGGACACCTGCTCCTCCAGAAGCTCGCGTGCCCTTCGCTGGTGATGCCGCTGCTGGGCCGTTCCGGCGGTGCAGGCCGCGGCAATCAGGTGGGCAACTGGCGCTTCGACCACCTGGAGTGAATCGAGCTTCTCCAGGAGTTGAGCGGGTACTGTTGGGGCGTATCCCTGCAGAAGCTGAGCCCGTAGCCGGCCCAGCTGAGCCAGGAACGACAGGTGACGGTTCTCGCCACCCTCCGTCACCTTTTCGACCCACTTCAGGGCCAGTTCGGGATCCGGTTCGACCAGCGCCAGCTCGGCCCAGCACCACCGCCCTATCTCGGCCCCCAGTGCGCTCAGCTCCTCAATGGACGCACTGACCTCGTGGCTGCCGGAGCGCGGGTCCCTGACGAACTCCAGGAGCTTAATGGCACAGTTGGCACTGGCCCGCTTGCGGGAATCACCAGTCCCCTCGTAGGCGGATTGTGCCAGCTCGAGGTTGCGGGCTGCTTCCTCCCACGCACCGGCAAAGCGGGAGATCTGGGCGAGCTGCTCGTACGCCTGGCCTGCAAGGCGTAGGTCGTCCAGGTCGAGCGCCTCGTCGAGCGCCTCGCCGGTCGTGTTCCAGGCGGGGCCCAGGGATCCCTGCCGGTAGAAGACCTGGGCGAGGTTCAGGAGCAGCTGTGTTCCCAGGCTGTCGTTACCGGCCCGGCGTGCCAGGTCGCGGCCCTCCCGGATGCGCCTGACCGCCTGGTCGTATGCGGCAAGCCGTTCGGCTGTCGCGGCCAGGTTGTTCAGGCAGGCACTCACATCCTGCACGCGGCCCTGCTGCCGCGCCATGGTGAGCGCGTCCTCCAGGAAGCCGTAGGATCCCTCCAGGTCCCCCTGCAGGCCGGCAACCGCACCGAGGTTGTTGAGCGCACGGAACTTCTCGTTGGCCAGGCTGCTTGCCAGATTGGCCTGAAAGTAGCGACGTGCTCCCGGCAGGTCACCCTGTGAGAAGTGGGTAACGCCAAGGGTGGCGTTCGCTTGCGCCTGCAGCGTCTTGTTGCCGATGCGCCGGGCATTGTCGAGCGCACCCTCACCCAGCTCACGGGCTGTTGCCGGATCGCCCAGGCGCAGTTGCTGGCGGGCCTTTCGCAGCTTGACCCTGATCAGCAGCTCGTCAACCTGCAGGTCCCAGGCCACGTCACTGGCCAGGTCGAGCAGCTGCTGCTGAAGCTCCTGGTCGCCACCCTTGTGGGCAACCTCCTCGAGGATCAGTGCGGCCTCGAAGCGCTGCTCGGGAGTACCTGACCAGAGCACCCGGTAGGCAAGTTCGGGCACCTCTTCCTCAAGCTCCTCCCTGAAGGCGCGCTCCAGCGCCCTGAGGTAGTAGGGCGCTGCACGGTCGGGTTCCAGTGCCAGCAGCCACAGTTCAGCCAGAAGGAGTTCGCGATCGTCATCCTCCTGGTCCTCCAGGCTGGTGGCAAGGCGTTGCGCTGCGAGCCGCACCTGCGGCGGCGCTATGACGCCCCGCACCTCCTCGAGCGTACGAGCCGGCACTGCGCCGCCCACCTCCAGGAGCTTCCTTTGCTCGAGCTCCTCGAGGCCCCTGGCGACTTCGAACTCATGCCACTGGAGGCTCACGGCAAGTTCAGAGGCTGAAAGCTGGCCCTTGCTGATCACGACGAACCGCAACAGCCAGGCAAGGCTCTCTGGCAGGGTTGCGGCAGCGACCCGTACCGGCAGGGGCTCCCCTGCGGCGATGGTATTGGCCAGGGCAACTGTCGAAGGCAGCGGGTCACTGTCGAACTCGTCGCGCAGGACGCGGGTACAGCGCCTGTAATAGTTGATGGCGCTCTCCTGATCACCCAGCAGGTAGCTGAGCCGCATTGCGGCCCGGTAGCCGTTCTCGCGAAGGGGATCCATCTCGAGGGAGCGGTTGACGAGGGCCAGTGCGCCGGCAAAGTCCCCGCCCCGCTCAAGTTCCAGCATGTGTTGCTCCAGAGCCCGTGCGTACAGCCGGTCGAGTCGCGCCCGCTCGATCTCCAGCCACTCGACGAAGGCGGTCTCGTTGGGAAGGAGTCCCTCGCCCAGCAGGGGCGGCTGCCACAACTCCAGGGCGTCGGCGAAGCGTTCCTCGTTCATGGCTTCCTCGAACGTGCGTACGTCACAGTCGACAAGGACCGAGACTCGCTCGCCCGCGTCCAGCCAGTCGTCGGCTCCCGGCAACTTGCGCAACTGGTAGAGTGCCTGCCGCACGTTCAGGAGGCGTCCCGGGCCCCACAGGAGCTGGGCCAATGCCTCACGCTCCCACCCGGTTTCGCTGATGCTGAGGAGGCACAGGAGTGCCAGAGGCTTCTTGCCCTCGATGTGCAGGTCCTGGTCACCCCAGCGAAATCGCGGGTCTCCGGAGAGAGTGGCCTGAAGCGGCATGGGAACAGACTTTTTTGTACGCATGCTCTCGCCTCACGTCTGGAACAGTCGATTCCTGATGGTCCAGAATGGGCCTACAGATAATGAAGTCGGAAAGGATTACGTGCGACTGCCTTCAGAGTACAGTGCACGCTATCACACTTCCAATTGTTCTCTCACCTGCGCAGGTGGGGAAAGCCAGACTGTGACGCATTTCACACTCGGTTGAACAGGGGTACGGCCCGCTCTTCACGCAGGACCACATGACATTCGCGGCAGCGCGGCTCGTAGCTCTCCGCTGCGCCCACGAGTATTACGGGATCATCGAAGTGCGCGGGCGAACCGGAAATGAGCCTTTGCGTCCTGGTCGCCTGTCGTCCGCAACGACATATGGCGGTGAGCTTGTCGACCAGTTCGGCGTGGGCCAGGAGCTGCGGCATAGGGCCAAAGGGCACACCGCGAAAATCGAGGTCCAGACCCGCGACGATCACCCGCTTGCCGCCACCCGCCAGCTCCAGGCTCAGGTCCACTACCGACATGTCGAAGAACTGGCACTCATCGAGCGCAACCACCTGGGTGGACCCGTTGACGGTCGCGCGGATCTGTTCCACGCCTTCGACAGGTTCAGCGTCGATCGTTTGTCCGGAATGCGACGCCACCGCGCTGCGTGCGTAGCGGTCATCAAGCGCCGGCTTGAAGACCTGCACCTCCTGTTTCGCGATGAGGGCCCGCTTCACCCTCCTGATCAGCTCCTCGGACTTGCCGCTGAACATGGGGCCCACAACTGCTTCAAGCCGTCCGCCGGCCAACTCGAAAAATGGCATCGGCCAATGCTAACCCGCAAATTGTGCGGGCGTTCTGAAATCGCGCCTGTCGCGATCCTTTCCCGGCAGGCGCGAGCCCGGCAAAGACAGACCTGTTCGGGGGCAACTGATAGAGTGCGGAAGTTTATGGACCGAATGCATGGAACTACCATCGTGGCAGTGCACAAGGACGGCGTCTCGGCTATTGCCGGCGACGGCCAGGTGACGCTGGGAGACACGATCATGAAGCGGGGAGCGGTCAAGGTTCGCTCCCTCTACGACGACAAGATCGTGGC
>Ga0209487_1001023_pt1 | contig 24151 bp, 24 predicted proteins | sample Poulit2012_FD_187524 | JGI IMG/M metagenome (GOLD analysis project Ga0209487, IMG submission 187524) | Agricultural soil microbial communities from Georgia to study Nitrogen management - Poultry litter 2012 (SPAdes) (version 2) | ecosystem: Environmental > Terrestrial > Soil > Agricultural land...
CCATCGCTACGGCCAAAATTGTCTACACTAGGTCCATGAGCGGAAATCAGCCTGATAATCAACCAGAACTCACAGACGACCAAGTTGAGTTTCTCAACTCTTTGTTCGATTTCGCCCGAGAGGGCAAGGTCGTTGCACTGTCGTCGGCCATCGACCAGGGTATCCCCGTGGACCTGACGAATCATAACGGCGACACCTTCTTAATTTTGGCAGCGTACCGTGAACAGCCCACCGTTGTAGACGCACTCATCGAACGTGATGCCGATGTCAATGCACTGAATCATCGCGGCCAGTCGGCTTTAACCTGTTCAATCTTCATGCAAAATGAGGAGATATCCCGGAAATTGCTGGACGCCGGGGCTGACCCGGATCTCGGTCAGCAGTCGGCTCGGGCAACAATCGCTGCTCTGGACCTAGAAAACATGGCAGAATTCTTAGCTGAGTACGAGAAACAGCACCCGGCGCGTCCCGATAAGCAGTAAGCATCAACGGGTCTTGCCACGCCGACTCTAATCTGTTGGTCTTTCATAGGAGGAATTTTGTCTCACACCTTGACCCGCCCGGTCCGCTGGTTATCAATGACCAGTCTAGGCATCATGGCAGCGTGGACGTTGTCTTCATGTGGAAACGGACCCCCTGCACTGACTGAGATCGCCGATGAGGCCCGTCAGTCAATGCAAGAAGCGACCTCATTCACTTACGCCATCGAGGACCCTAACGGAGTGCACGGTGAGGAACTCGACGCCGGTGAATTCTCCGCCCAAAGGGACCAGGTCAATTACAACATCCTTATCTCCACGCAGCAGGCCGATGTCGAGGTGCGTGCAGTGGATGAGACCACCGCATTTCTGCGGCTCGACCTCAAAGATGACTCACTCAGTGAGATTCTGGGGAGTGTCGATACCGATGGTCAATGGATTGAGGTTCCCGAATCAGAACAAGAGGATTTGAGCGAATACACTCAAGACTTCGACGGAATCATTGAGACCACTTTTTCACTCATCGATGGTTTGTCTGAAGAAGAGCTGGAGAATATCGAGGTTGAAGAGATCGATCTAGACGGTCAAGAAGTTTATAAGTATGTTGTGCCAGCAACCGCCGACGAAGAGACGTCGCATTACACGGGTGCCGAAACTGTAGAGTTCTATTTCACAAAAGAGTCCTCGGAACTTGTACAAGTTGATGCTTCTTCCGGGGACGACACCGCTACCCACGCGTTTTCTGATTTCAATGAGGTCGAGTTATTTGAAGCGCCACCCGAAGATGAGGTTGCTGACATCGACTGGTCGTTCTGAGCTGAAGACGGGGCCAGCGAATAAGGTCAGAAACTGATAACTGGGCTCGAACGCAGGGCGGTTTAGAGCCGGGGGTCCTGTTCAGCGAAGCGAACAAAGGCTGATGCTAAAGCTGTCCCACCGTCAGCGGCACGGGTTACGACCATGATTGAGTCGTCACCGGCGATTGTTCCCATTACTTCGTCGAGCTGTGCTTGATCGATGGCCGCGGCGAGAAATTGTGCCGCTCCAGGAGGCGTGCGAAGTACCGCAATATTGGCTGAACCTTCAGCCGAGAGCAACAAATCTCGGCACAAGGAAGCTAAACGGGCCCCTGTCGTTTCGGGCGGTTGTCCGCCCCGTCCCGGCAGCCCTTCGATCGGCACTTGGTACACCATTTGACCGGTTTCATCCCGAATCCGGGTGGCACCAATATCTACAAGATCACGGGACAGCGTTCCTTGGGTTACCGAAACACCGCGGTCTTCTAAGACCTCCGCAAGCTCAGCTTGGGAACGAATCCGCTGTTTCATGAGGACCATCCGGATCTCATGTTGACGAGCAGCTTTCGTCATTGGAGCATTCATGCTATTGGGCTTTGACGCGAGATGCTGCCGCGTGAGGCAAGTCCACGCTCGCTGGAATCTCTGCCAATCCCGAGGCGTACAGTAGCCATGCGATCAATGCTTTTTGAGCATGTAAACGGTTTTCTGCTTCGTCGAAGACCTTCGACTGCGGCCCATCGATCACCTCGGCAGAAACCTCATACCCGCGGTAGGCAGGTAAGCAGTGTAGAAAGATCGCATCGGCATCGGCGGCTGCCATCGCTGTGTTATCTACGGCATAATCTTTAAACAGTCCCATACGTAGTTCTGTTTCATCTTCTTGGCCCATCGAAATCCAAGTGTCTGTTACGACGACATCTGCCCCGGCAAGTGCTTCTTGCGCATCAGTTGTGACGAGTACTGAACCACCGGTTTCGGCGGCTCGTTGCTGGGCTGCTGCTACCACGGAGCTAGCTGGCAGGTAGCCTTCGGGTCCAGCGATGCGCACATGCATGCCCGCCGTGGCACCTCCGAGCAGATACGAATTGGCCATGTTATTCGCCGCATCACCCAGATAGGTCATGATACGACCCTCAGTGCCACCTTTGGCTTCTCGTACTGTCTGGAGATCGGCCAGCACCTGGCACGGATGGTAGTCGTCAGTCAGTGCATTAATCACGGGGATCGCGGAGTTCTGGGCAAGCTCTTCAATTCCCGACTGGGCGAAAGTCCGCCAGATGACCACCGAAACCATGCGTTCAAAGACTTTGGCAGAATCATAGATGGATTCTTTGTGTCCGAGTTGAGACTCTCCCGGATTGATGATCAGAGGATTTCCACCTAGTTCTGTGAGGCCTGCGGCAAAGGAAACTCGTGTTCGTGTGGAGGTCTTATCGAACATGACAATTCCAGTTTGCGGGCCTGCTAATGGCGTAAACGCATAGCGTTGTTGTTTCATAGCTGCTGCCAAAGACAGCACTTCACTTTGTTCCGCAGGTGTCAGATCCGTATCGACCAGAAAGTGACGTGGTGGGGTTGGCATGGGTGCCGCTCCTTGAAGATATTCGTCGGCTAGTTCGCTTCCGCTACAGCTTCGGCGATAATATTCGGTAGGTCCTGCAATAAGGGGTCCACCTGCTCGGTTGTGATGATCAGTGGCGGCGCCAGCCGAAGGGTCGTAGCATCAGTTGCATTGATGATGTAACCGTAGTCCAAGGCTTTGGCAACTACCGCGGGGGCAAGACCGGCCGCTGGCAACTGCTGTCCCTGAGCAAGGACAGTGTCGGTGTTGAGTTCTACTCCCTGCCACAGGCCATACGCACGGACATCCTTGACACTGGATAATGCGCGGAGTTCATCGGCGAGATACTTCCCGACGGTGCGCACATTGGCTAGAACGTCGTCTTGTTCCAAGGTCTCCAATACTGCGACAGCAGTTGCTGTCGCCAGGGGGTTACCGCCGAAGGTTGTACCATGCTGGCCTGCAGTGAACAGTTCAGAAACCTCTTTGCCAAAGGTTACTAATGCTCCGATTGGCATTCCGCCTCCGAGCCCTTTGGCTAACGTCATGGCATCGGGCGTAACAGGTTCGTCGCTGCCAGTGATTTCTGGGTTCTGAAAACCGAACCAGGTGCCAGTCCGTCCGATGCCTGATTGGATTTCATCAAAAATCAGCAACGCGCCGTGATCATCACAGGCCTGGCGTACTTTGGCGAGATAATCAAGCGGGAAGTCTCGCACCCCCGCTTCACCCTGCACTGGTTCCATAATCACAGCCGCGACAGTGTCATCCATTTCGGCCAATAATGCATCAATATCGCCGGCTGGGACAAAGACCACTCCGCCGGGTAGCGGTTCGAATGGTTCGCGATACTGGGGTTTCCAGGTTAGAGCGAGCGCACCCATCGTCCGACCATGGAAGGCGTTTTGCAGGGCGATTACTTTGGGGCGAGTGCCGCCTTGGGCATGACTGTGCCTTCTGGCCAGCTTGAACGCGGCTTCATTCGCTTCTGTGCCAGAGTTCGCGAAGAAGCATGCGCCGTCTTCGGCACCTGCCAGTGTAGTTATCCGTTCTGCGAGTTCCACCTGGGGCAGTGAGGTGAACAGATTCGATATGTGGCCCAGGGTTTTAGCCTGTTGGGTGAGCGCTTCCACAAGGGCGGGATGCGCGTGGCCCAGGGCATTGACGGCGATACCGGCGAGAAAGTCGGTGTAGCGTTTACCGTCGGCATCCCACACATACACGCCCTCGCCCTTCACCAGGGCACGTGCGGGCGTGCCGAACATGTTCGTCATAGTCCGTTGATAGCGATCCAATAGGTCTTGTGTCATGGGACTCCTAGAGAGTGACCTGGGTGCCAACACCCGCGGTCGTGAAGATTTCGAGCAGCATCGAGTGTGGTTGGCGGCCGTCAACAATGTGGGCCTGCGGGACCCCGGCGTCAACGGCCGATAGGCACGCTCGCATTTTTGGGATCATGCCGGTTTCTAACGAGTCCAACATGTTCCGAAGTTCTGCTGCGGTGATCGAGGTGATCAGCGAAGCCGGGTCAGGCCAGTTCGCGTAGAGGCCTTCCACATCGGTCAGCACCACCAGTTTCGAAGCACCCAACGCTCCGGCCAGTTCAGCTGCCGCAGTGTCGGCGTTGACGTTCAGCACCTGCCCCGTGGGTTGTCCGGTGGTTTGATCAAACTCCGGGGCCACGGACGACACTACGGGGATTCGACCGTTTTCGATCAGATCGGTAATCGCGTCTGTGTTGACGTTCACGACGTCCCCGACCAGGCCCAGGTCAATTTCTTCACCATCGATGAGGTGCTTGGTGCGGTGCGCTTCGAAGAGATCGGCATCTTCCCCAGACAGCCCCACCGCATAAGTACCGTGTGAGTTGATCAAACCAACAAGCTGGCGTCCGACTTTACCGGTGAGTACCATGCGAACGACTTCCATGGTTTCTTCGGTGGTGACCCGTAGGCCGCCTCGGAATTCTGATTGGATATCGAGCTTATTCAACATGGCATTGATTTGCGGGCCACCACCGTGGACGACCACTGGGTGGATGCCGCAGTGATGCAAGAACACCATATCTTGGACGAAGGCTTCACGCAGTTCATCCGAAACCATCGCGTTGCCGCCGTATTTAATCACCATGGTGGTGCCAGCGAATTTCTGAATCCAAGGCAGGGCTTCAATCAGGACAGCCGCTTTTTCGGCGGCCTTGGACATATCACGTGGAGATGTTGTCATATCGCGTTTCTATGTGGAGTATTCGGCGTTTTCGCGCACGTAGTCGTAGGACAAGTCATTCGTCCACACGGTGACTTCGTGTTCGCCGGCTTTGAGATAAATATCGACGGTGACTTCCCGTGCATCGAAGTTCACGAGATCTCGATCATCGCCGATCCCGGCATTGCGACACACCATCACGTCATTGACGGCAACATCAATGGTTGTGGGGTCGAATTGCGCGTCCGTAGTACCCACGGCCGAGATGATGCGGCCCCAGTTTGGGTCCTTACCGAACATGGCGGTCTTGAACAGATTTGACCGAGCAACTGCTCGAGCTACCTGCTCGCCATCGGTTTCCGAGGCTGCACCGTAGACGGTGATGGCGATATCGCGGGTGGAGCCTTCAGCATCACCAATAATCTGGCGAGCCAATGAAGCACACACCTGCCGGACCAACTCCTGGATTTCAGCCTGATCCGGACGTACCCCCGATGCACCCGAAGCCATCAGAATAACGGTGTCGTTGGTGGACATACATCCGTCTGAGTCCGCGCGGTTAAACGTCGTACGCACGGCTTCGGTCAGAATCTCGTGTGCCATGGCCGAATCGAGCACCGCATCGGTGGTGACCGTGGCTAACATCGTAGCCATTCCCGGGGCCATCATTCCAGCACCCTTGGTAATACCACTGACCAGATAGCCATCGCCTTGTACCTGCGCCGTTTTGTGCACGGTGTCGGTGGTCATAATCGCCTTGGCAGCAGCTTCTAGTCCGTCATCGGTCAAAGCCTTCGCCGCCGTTTGAATTCCGGGGAGGACTTTGTCCATGGGGAGGCGATCACCGATGAGACCGGTTGAGCTAACCAACACGTCATTCGATGCTATTCCTAGCGCTTGAGCGGTGTGATCAGCCATGGCCGCGGCGTCTTGATCTCCGGGCACACCGGTACAAGCATTGGCGCCACCAGAATTCATAATCACCGCTTTTGCTTCACCGTCTTCGATGGCAATCTGTGACCAACGAACCGGTGCGGCGGAGATGCGGTTCGTCGTAAATACTGCAGCGGCATTATAGCGGGGGCCATTGTTGACGAGCAGCGCTATATCAGGTCCACCGGATGACTTGATGCCGGCCGCGATACCAGAAGCAGTAAATCCTGCTGGCGTGGTGACGCTCACGGGGCAACTCCTTGGACAGTCAAGCCCGTCTCTTCCGGAAAGCCCATCGCGATATTCATCGACTGGATGGCTCCCCCGGCGGTGCCTTTGGTCAGATTGTCGACGGCAACGACCACAATGACACGTCCAGCCGTCTCATCGACGGCCAACTGCATGACCGCGTGGTTGGAACCAACAACGGATTTGGTGGTTGGCCACTGGCCTTCAGGCAATACGTGGACAAACTGCTCATCCTGGTAGGCCTGTTGCCAGGCTGCCCGGATGCTTTCTACGCTGACACCAGGTTTGTACTTCGCGGTTGCGGTAGTCAAGATGCCCCGGGACATTGGTGCCAGTGTCGGGGTGAACGATAGCGTGACGTCCTCGCCTGCTGCATTCGACAGGCCCTGAATAATTTCCGGGGTGTGACGGTGCAGCCCTCCAACACCATAGGGGCTCATACCGCCCATCACTTCAGACCCGAGCAGGTGAGGTTTCAGCGATTTACCGGCCCCAGAAGTTCCTGAGGCAGCAACGATGACAACGTCCTCAGGTTGTAAGACGCCTGCAGTGAAACCCGGAGTGAGTCCTAGCAGTGAGCCGGTCGGGTAGCAGCCGGGAACGGCGATACGTTTGGCGTGCAGAAGCTTCTCGCGGCTACCGGGCAACTCGGGTAGACCATACGGCCAGGTGCCGGCGTGCGGAGAACCATAGAACTTCTCCCACATCTTGCTGTCTTCGAGGCGATGATCTGCCCCGGCGTCGATGACCAGGGTGTCATCGGACAGCTCGGCTGCGATCTCAGCCGAAGCACCGTGGGGCAAAGCCAAAAAGACGACGTCATGGCCCCGCAGAACATCAACCTCGGTGGGTTCGAGCACGCGGTCAGCCAGGGCATGCAAATGGGGCTGAAGCCCGCCAAGCTTTTGCCCGGCGTTGGAATGGGCGGTGATGGAACCAATTTCAACTTCGGGGTGAGAGGTCAACAAGCGTAGAACCTCTCCCCCGACATATCCACTCGCTCCGGAAACAGCTACGCGAAGAGTCATGGGACCACCCTAACACTAAAGTATGCAGTGTGTGTAATAATTATGCAGCAACACAGCTCTAGCGGCCATATCTGCAGGAATGTAGCGTAGCAATTATGACTCAAACACCCGCAGAACTTCCAGAAATTATGCGCGCCGCCACAGTGACCGAAGCTGGTGGCCCCGAGAATTTTGACTGGCGCGAAGTCCCGGTCCCAATTCCAGACGCTAAACAAGTCTTGATTGAAACAGCCGCGACCGGCCTGAACTTTATCGAAACGTACCAGCGTTCTGGTCTCTACGAGGTGCAATACCCTTTCATTCCCGGCACCGAAGCCTCTGGCACCGTGGTCGCGGTGGGTGATGACGTTGACAGCTTCAACGTCGGTGACCGTGTCGCTACGGCATCAGGGGCTGAAACGTACGCTGAATTTTTTGTTGCGCCCGCAGATAAATTGCTCCGGGTCCCCGATACGATCGATCTGGTCGAGGCCGCTGCCATTCCGTTGCAAGGCATGACCGCACATTATCTTTGCCGCTCGACCTACGAAGTCTCCGAAGGCGAGACGGTCTTTTTGACCGCCGGTGCCGGCGGTGTTGGACAATTGCTCATTCAGATGTGCAAACACCTGGGCGCAAAAGTGTACACAACAGTTTCTACTGACGAAAAACGTGAACTCGCCTTAGATGCTGGAGCTGACGCTGTCTTTGACTACGACAACTTTGGTGAAAAGTTAAGCGAAGTCACTAACGGTGTGGGGGTGGATGTGGCTTATGACGGCGTTGGCGCCGATACTTTTGACACCTCGTTAGCCTCGGTTCGGCCCCGCGGAATGATTGTATTATTCGGGGCGGCTTCAGGTCCGGTTCCCCCGATTGATCTGCAGCGGCTGAATTCGGCCGGTGCATTGTTTGCCACCAGGCCGAGCCTGGCGTATTACACGCTGACCGGAGATGAGGTGTCATGGCGTGCCGGCGAGATCTTCGGTTGGTTGGCCGAAGGCGCGATCAAACTCCGTGTTGATCAGCGCTATGACTTGGCTGATGCCGCACAGGCGCACCGGGCATTAGAATCACGGTCCACCACGGGCAAGACGGTTCTGATCCCATAACGTCGTCACTGATACAGCATAAGGCCTCCGTTACGAATATGTAGCGGAGGCCTTATGCTGTGGATGAGGTAGCTAAAACAGCGACAGTACGGTTGTACCGACTAAACCGACGACAACCAACAACGCAATGAGTGAGGTCAGCATACTCCGCCGCCGTCGCCGGGCTCGGTCAGCCGGATGCTCGGGTACCGGGTCGTCAAGTTCCCACGGCTGAGTCATCGCAACACGGCTCCGTGTTGGGTTTCAGCCGCGGCAATCGCTGCCAAGCGGGCCTCTGAAGCCTCATCGGCGGTCAGTGTCCGATCGGCCGCGCGGAATCGCAGATTGAAGGCCAGCGATTTCTTACCGTCTTCGATTCCGGTTCCCGTATAGACGTCGAAGAGCCCGATATCTTCGAGCAGGTCTCCGGCAGCATCACGTAGAGTCTGTTCGATATCTGCGGCGACGACCTCGTCATCCACAACCAGCGCGACGTCTTGGAAGGTCGCCGGATAGCTGGCTACCGGCTGAGCTTCTACCACATCAGGTGCTGCAGCGATGATCGCATCGAGGTCAAGCTCCAATCCACCGGTGCGGGCTGGCAGGTCCCACTCCTCAAGTAGCTTGGGCAGTAATTCGCCGGCATACCCGATGATCTTGCCCTCAACAACGAGTTCGGCGACTCTGCCCGGGTGGAAACCATGATGGCTCCCCTGCTGAACGGTGAGAGATACCCCAACAACATCGGCAATATCCAGGGCAGCGCCGATCGGGTCTTGCCAGTCATAGGCGCGCGGCGTGTGGCCGGGTCCCGGGGCCGAGTCATGGCCCGCGAATACGGCCGCCAAATGGTGCGGCTGATCCGGGATGCCAACTTCGATATCAGTGAGCACCGTATCGCTGGGTCGCTGACCCAACGGTGGGATGCTGGTGGAACCAACTCGCTCACCCGGCAGGAAGACCCGCCCGGACTCGTAGAGTGCAATATCGCGAAAACCACGCGCGACATTACGTCGCAGGGTTTCGAGGAGGCCCGGCAAGATCGTGGTGCGCAACCAGCCGTATTCTGCAGAAATAGGGTTGGCCAGTTTCACCATCCGCTGCGTTGCTGCACTGGTTTCATCCGGAGAACCAAAGGCCCGGTTTTGATCCTCGGACACGAACGGGTATGACAACGTTTCAATGAGTCCGGCACCCGCCAAGGCATTCGACACCTGACGACGCATGCGCTGATTCACCGTGTAGCCTCGTCCTGGCGGAGCCACGGGAAGCGTCGCTGGAATGTGAGAGTACCCCACAATACGAGCGACCTCTTCAACCAGATCTTCCGGTATTTCAAGGTCGGTTCGCCAAGACGGCGGTTTGACGACAAAGACCGTTGTTCCATCGGTATCATCACGCTGTTGGGAAATGTAGGCCCCCAGATCCGTGAGTACTTGTCGGATTTGTTCTTCCGAGTAGTCATAACCGACGATTGCGCGTGGGTAATCAGCCCGGAGTCGTACAGTTGGCGCTACGGGTTCTTCGCCGACATCCGTTACTCCCTCGTCAATGGTCCCGCCCGCTAATTCGACGAGCAGTTCCGCAGCGCGTTGGGCCGCTTCATCAGCAATATGCCAATCCACACCACGAGTGTTGCGCTTGGAAGCTTCTGAAGGCAGTCGGTGACGCCGTTGTGTGCGCGAGATCGATATGGGATCGAAGTTGGCCGATTCAATCAGGATCGAGGTGGTCGTATCGGTGACCTCTGTGGCGAGACCGCCCATCACACCGGCCATACCGATGGCCCCGCTGTCATCGGTAATCAGCAGATCTTCGGTATCCAAAGTCCGGGTCTTGCCGTCGAGCGTTTCTAAGGTCTCGCCCTTGTTAGCGCGACGAACCACGATATCGCCGGAGAGTTTCGCCGCATCATAGAAGTGTAACGGCTGGCCCAGCTCCAGCATGACGTAGTTGGAGATATCAACCGGCAGGGTCAGCGGACGGATCCCAGCCAGGCGCAATCGCGCCGACATCCAGGATGGTGTCGGGGCGGTCGGGTCGATGCCATCGACGCGACGGGCCACGAAGCGACTAGCGCCGGGGGCACCATGAATGGGCGATGTATCCTCGATCCGTACGGGCCAGCCCTTGTCGTTGGGTGCCGGGACCTGGATTGCTTCTGCAGGATCGGTAAACTCGGTTCCGGTTGCGTGGCTATATTCACGGGCTACACCCCGAATGGACAACACATATCCGCGATCTGGGGTGACGTTAATTTCAGCGGCCTCATCGTCGAGGTGCAGCAGTTCTAACACGTTGGTGCCGATTTCTGGGTCAAGGCCCCATTCGGACAAAACGACAATGCCGTCGTGGCCTTCACCCAGACCGAGTTCGGCTTCGGATGCAATCATGCCCGCAGAAGTATGTCCGTAGGTCTTGCGGGTGGAGATGTTGAAACCACCGGGCAACTGCGCCCCCGGTAGGGTCACGATAACTTTGTCGCCCACCTCAAAGTTGTGAGCACCGCACACGACTCCCTGGACGCCTGAGGGGTCTATGCCCTTGCCTTCAAGGGTCTGGGGTTGACCATCGGGCACGACCTGGACTTTGCACCAGTTAATGGTTTTGCCGTTGGAGTGTTCCTCGGGCGTCTTTTCTAATACCTTCCCCACCACGATCGGGCCACTGAGCTGAAACGTGTGGACGTCTTCTTCTTCGAGCCCAACCTTAACCAGGTCTGCCATGAGGTCTTCGGCGGTAGCATCTGTGGGCAGTTGCGTGTACTCACGCAACCAAGACAATGGGATACGCATACTGTGACTAAATCTCCATTCCAAATTGCGCTGAAAACCGCACGTCGCCTTCAATCATGTCGTGCATATCCGTCACTCCGTTGCGGAACATTAAAGTGCGCTCGACACCCATTCCGAAAGCGAAACCGGAATAGGCGTCTGGGTCTATGCCGGCTGCACGAAGCACTTGGGGGTGCACCATGCCACAACCGCCCCACTCGACCCACTGCGGACCGCCCTTGGCGCCGGGATACCAGACGTCTAGTTCGGCCGACGGTTCCGTAAAGGGAAAGAAATTCGGCCGCAGTCGGATCTTTGCCTCCGCGCCGAACATAGAGGTTGCAAAGTATTCCAGGGTGCCACGCAGGTCAGCCATGGTCAGGCCTTTATCGACAGCGAGACCCTCAAACTGGTGGAATACCGGCGTGTGGGTGGCATCCAACTCGTCAGTTCGGAAGGTCTTGCCGGGCACAAGGATATAGGTTGGCGCGCCACGTTCTAACATGGCACGAATCTGTACCGGTGAGGTGTGGGTGCGCAACACCAGGTGTCCGTCTGCCGGTTCCACAAAGAATGTGTCCTGCATTTCGCGGGCTGGGTGGTCCGGCTCGAAGTTGAGTGCATCGAAGTTATACCACTCGGATTCTAGCTCGGGACCTTCGGCGATCTCCCAGCCCATACCGACGAAAATATCCGAGGCGCGTTCCTGAAGCAGTTCCAGCGGATGACGAGCACCGTGGCGACGACGACGGACGACCGTCGTGACGTCGACGGTTTCTTCGACGAGCATCCGGGCTTCGTGCTCGGCCTGGAGCTCAGCCTCGCGAGCTGCGAGCGCTTTGTTCATCGTGCCGCGAGCTTGACCCATACGCTTGCCTGCATCGGCTTTTTCAGACTTATCGAGTTTGCCGATCTTGCGATTCGCGAGGGTCAACGGGGCATTATCCCCGGTATGCGCGATGCGGGCTGCCTTGAGCTCTTCCAGGGTGGTGGCAGATTCAAAAGCCGCCACAGCGGCCTGAACCGCCTGCTCGACCGCAGCGTCATCAGCCGGTGAAACCTCCTGTAGGAGATTCGAAGTATCCGTCATATGGGGTACACGCCTTTGAGTTCTAAATCAAGAGTTCGTAAAGAAATGGGTCGAAAGTTTATGTTTCGACCCCATCCAGTCTAGGTCGTGCTGCGCGTGAATCGAAACTATTGCCCTTGTACTACACACCCGGAACACAATATTCGCCAACCGGGAGATTGTGTTTAGGAGCGACGGAATGGCGTGGGCTCTGCTGCAGCCTCCATGGCTTCCCTCGCCATCTGCGGAAGCATCTTTTTGAGATAGGTCAGGGAGTTGTCGGTCTGTTGTCGTTTCGCCAAGCTTCGAAAAGAATGCCCCGTCGAGTTGATCAGCCCAAAGATGGCATGCGCTCGAATAAGCAACTGATCCTTCGTTTCATTCGGGTGTACGTCTTGCATAGCGTGGACCCAGATATCGATGTAGGCGCGTTGCGTCTTACGAATCTCATGTTGTTTACGTCCTTCGACTGCTGCAAGATCGCGATCTTGCACACGGATGATGTCAGCGGAACTGAGTGCAAAATCGGTGTGCAATTGGATAAGAGCATGAAGTCGCTTACGCGCGGAAGAATGCTGGGCTTCCAGTTCACGTCCAACTGTGAGTAAGTAGGAACTCACTTGTTCGATGAGTACGCCTAGCATGTCTTGTTTCGACTCGAAATGCCGGTAGATCGCTTGGCCGGTTACTCCGACTTCGTTTCCGATCTCATCCAGAGACACGGCAGCGAAGCCACGTTCGGCAAAGAGGCGACCAGCCGCAGCCAGTAGCTGCTCTCGTCGTTTCGCTTTTTCTACCTGCCGCTGCGTCTTGGCACTGCTGTCAGTGGTCTCTGGTTTATCCCTAGACAAATGCGTGCTCCATTACTATTCTGAATCTCAGTTAGTCACCATAAACTGAAATATTCGTTGTGTCTATCCCACCCGGTCAGGAGGAGAATGCAACAGCTGCCTACCCAAGTTGACGCCAGCTCGGAGCAATATCAAACAAACTTCGCCTATCACAGCCAGCTGCGTCAGCAACTGCGGGAGCGTATTGCCACTGTTGCTAAGGGCGGGTCGGAACGTGCACGGCAACGCCATCTGGACCGAGGACGGTTATTGCCCCGCGAACGCGTCCGCCGGGTCTTAGACCCTGGTTCGCCTTTTTTGGAAATCGGTGCGCTCGCTGCCTTTGGGATGTATAACGACGACGCACCGGCTGCGGGTTTGATTGCCGGCATTGGGATAGTTGAACAACGCTACGTGATGATCGTGTGCAACGATTCAACGGTTAAAGGCGGTACGTACTATCCCGTGACCGTGAAGAAACATTTACGCGCACAAGAGATTGCATTCGAGAATCGGCTGCCATGCATATATTTGGTGGATTCGGGTGGTGCATTCTTACCGCGACAGGATGAGGTCTTCCCCGACCGAGATCACTTTGGCCGGATTTTTTATAATCAGGCCCAACTATCGTCGCTGGGCATCCCCCAAATCTCGGCGGTTTTGGGATCATCTACCGCTGGCGGCGCCTACGTGCCGGCTATGAGTGATGAGTCGGTCATGGTCCGAAATCAGGGTACGATTTTTCTAGGTGGTCCTCCGCTGGTCAAAGCTGCCACGGGCGAGGAAGTCACTTCAGAGGAGCTTGGCGGTGCGGAAGTCCACACATCAGTGTCCGGCGTTGCCGATCACATCGCGGAAAATGATGACCATGCCCTCCAGATCGTGCGAAATATCGTAGGAACGTTACCGCAAACGCCACCTCGCATCTGGCAGCAATTGGAAACGCTTGCCCCCGCGTACGACGCGGCAGAAATTGCCGGTGTGATACCTAAGGATCAACATACCGCTTACGATGTACGCGAGATCATCGCACGTATCATCGACGCAGAATCGTTTCATGAGTTCAAACCAAACTACGGGACCACATTGGTTACAGGTTTCGCTCGCATCGATGGTCACCCGATCGGCATCATCGCCAATAATGGGATTTTATTTTCGGAATCTTCTCTCAAAGGCGCACACTTCATTGAGCTGGCTGATCAGCGTGGTATCCCGTTGTTATTTTTGCAAAACATTTCAGGATTCATGGTCGGAAAAGACTATGAGGCTGGCGGAATTGCCAAAAACGGCGCAAAAATGGTCACGGCGGTGTCAACCACTCGAGTACCAAAGATTACCGTAGTGATTGGTGGCTCGTTTGGTGCCGGTAATTACTCGATGTGTGGTCGTGCCTACTCCCCTCGGTTTCTATTTATGTGGCCGAACGCTCGGATCTCTGTGATGGGGCCAGATCAAGCCGCCGAAGTGCTGGCAACTGTCAAGCGTGATCAATATGAGGCAGCCGGCCAAACATGGTCAGCAGCTGAGGAAGCCGAGTTTAAGCAGCCGATTCTAGACCAATACAATTCACAGGGCTCGGCCTATTATTCAACCGCTCGGCTCTGGGATGATGGGATTATCGAGCCCCAAGATACCCGACGGATTGTAGCCATGGCCCTTGACGTCTGCTCACGAACCCCACTAGCCGAGCCGCAATTTGGCCTCTTCCGGATGTGATCGTTGTGCAACTGTTTTCCAAAATACTCATCGCCAACCGCGGAGAAATCGCAGTTCGCATCGCCAAGACGCTCCACGATCTGGGGATCCGGTCGGTCGCGATCTACTCGGATGCTGACCGAGATGCGGCACACATCCGGGTCGCAGACGAAGCCCACCACTTGGGGTCAACATCAACAGATACGTATCTCAATCCCAAGGCAATCGTAGAGACAGCGCTCGAGGTCGGCGCCGAGGCGATTCACCCCGGATATGGATTCTTATCGGAAAATGTCGCGCTAGCCCGTGCATGTCAGCAGGCCGGGGTCACCTTCATCGGACCTGGGCAGCAAGCTCTTGAGATCATGGGCGACAAAATCCGGTCCAAGAATCACGTATCCCAAGCCGGGGTTCCAGTGGTTCAAGGCATCTCCAAGGCACAGTCGAGCGATGCGCAACTCATCGAAGCGACCCGCGAAATGACCTTTCCGATGCTCATCAAGCCCTCGGCTGGCGGTGGAGGCAAAGGCATGCAGGTGGTCCAATCCCACGACCAACTGGCGGAACAATTGGCCACCGCCCGTCGTGTCGCCAAGACTGCCTTCGGTGACGACACCGTGCTGATCGAACAGCTGATCCAGTCTCCCCGCCACATCGAAGTACAAATCCTTGCCGACACCCACGGCAACATTATTCATCTGGGTGAACGCGAATGTTCCTTACAACGGCGGCACCAAAAAATCATCGAAGAGGCTCCATCGAGCTTACTCACCCCCGAAACGCGCACACGCATTGGTCAGGCCGCGATCGCTACGGCCAAATCAGTCGATTACGTCGGCGCAGGGACCGTAGAGTTTTTAGTCTCGGATGACGAGCCAGACAAGTTCTACTTCATGGAGATGAACACCCGGCTTCAAGTGGAACATCCTGTCACCGAAGAGATTACAGGCATTGACTTGGTAGAAGAGCAGATTCGAATCGCAGCTGGCGCACAGTTGTCCTGGGATCAGTCCGATGTGCAATGTACTGGCCATTCGATTGAAGCACGGGTCTATGCTGAGAACCCCGCCCAGGACTTCATGCCCTCGACAGGCACCGTGCTACACCTTACCGAACCCACTGGTGCCGGCGTTCGGGTCGACTCGGGGTTGCGCCACGGTGCAGTCATTGGCACCGAGTTTGATCCAATGCTGGCCAAAGTGATCGCCACCGGATCCGATCGGGCACAGGCTCTTGCTCGTTTAGATCAAGCGCTCGATGAGACGGTCATTCTTGGGATCAAGACCAACCTGGAATATTTGCAACATCTCATCCGAGACCCCGATGTGGTAGCAGGCACCATAGATACCACCCTGGTGGAAGCACGCCTTCCTAATATGACCTTCGACAGACCCCAGCCTCGGCACGCACACATGGCAGCCCATTTTATTCATCGACAACAGCAGGCACCATCCATGGCTTGGGCGCACGATGGTTTCCGAATCCATGAAAGTGCCCCAATCACCTACCGCGTCGACGATCTTTCCGAGACATCCCGACACTTCGAAGTTGTCTTCGATCCCGAAACCGAGCTGCTGGCGACGAATCAACCAAATGAATTCATCTATCGCGATGTCTCAGACGTCGAGGTAGTCACACTCGTGGCGGAGTCCACGAACCCCCAGGGCACACGGGTCTGGTTAGCTTCGCAGAATTTTACTGGTGTCCTTGCGGTATTGGATCACAAAGCACAAGTGCTACAGGCGCTGGCAACCATGGAAGCCGAGGAACGCGGCGTCGATCCACAAGTTCGGGCACCACTTCCCGGCACAGTTACCGCCGTACATGCAGCCAACGGCAGCCACGTAACCGTCGGACAGCCAATCGTCACCATCGAAGCGATGAAAATGGAACACCAGCTCAAAGCACCTCTGGACGGGACGGTCACTATTCATGTGACCGACGGACAACAAGTTGGACTGGATCAAAATATTTTAACCGTCACGGCCGCCCAGGCCGCTGACGAATAGCACTCGTCTACCACCGAAAGGTTCGACATGTCACTTGATCACCTGCTGGATGAGGAGCAGCTCGCGCTGGTCCAAGGTGTTCGCGAATTCGCTCAACAGGTCGTTGCCCCAGTTTCGGCCCAGCATGATCGGGAGAAAACATTTCCCTACGAAATCGTCGCCAAAATGGGCGAAATGGGGCTCTTCGGTTTACCCATCCCCGAAGAATATGGCGGGCAAGGCGGCGACTATTTTACTCTGTGTCTAGCACTGGAAGAACTCGGCAAGGTCGATCAATCCGTCGCTATCACACTGGAGGCAGGGGTGTCCTTGGGCATGATGCCTCTGCTGAAGTTCGGCACAGAAGAACAAAAGCAACAGTGGCTGCCCAGTCTGTCGGAAGCCAAAACTCTCGCAGCGTTTGGGCTAACGGAGCCCGGGGCCGGCACAGACGCCGGCGGCACCCAGACTAGCGCCACGTTGGAGAACGAGACCTGGACCATTAACGGTAATAAGGAGTTCATTACCAACTCCGGGACCAACATCACCTCAATGGTAACCGTCACCGCTGTGACGGGACCTGATGAAATCTCGACGATCATCGTCCCGACTGATACCCCGGGGTTTACCGCCGAACCAGCTTACGACAAGGTCGGATGGAATGCTTCAGATACCCACCCCTTGACGCTAACTGATGTGCAAGTTCCGGAAACCAATTTACTGGGGGTCCGCGGACGGGGGTTCGCTAACTTTCTGGACATTTTAGATGAAGGTCGCGTGGCCATTGCCGCGCTTGCTACCGGCGCGGCTCAGGGATGCGTTGATGAAGCGGCTGCCTATGCTAAGACCCGAAAGACGTTTGGCAGCCCCATAGGAGAGAATCAGGGCATTTCATTCAAAATTGCTCGCATGCAGGCTCGCGCCTATGCAGCACGCACCGCTTACTATACCGCGGCCAAGAAGCTCGTGTCCGGCCAGCCATTCAAAACCGAAGCGGCCATGGCCAAGCTGTTGGCTTCGGAAGCAGCAATGGACAACGCCCGTGATGCCACCCAGGTCTTTGGCGGGTATGGCTTCATGAATGAATCCTTGGTTGCCCGACACTACCGAGATTCCAAAATCCTGGAGATTGGTGAGGGCACAACCGAAGTCCAACTCATGCTCATCGCACGGTCTCTAGGGTTCTAGGAGAGTTATGACGGATGAACCACAGATAATTCAACAGCGTGGCCTCTACTATGACGAAATTGAACTTGGTGCCATCTACCAACACGCACCCGGGCGTACAGTCACCGAGGCCGATAACGTCTTTTTCACCACCTTGACCATGAACACGCAATCCTTGCACTTGGATGCGCATTGGTCAGCGCAACAGGAATTCGGCCAGCCGCTGGTCAATTCGATGTTCACGCTATCGACGATTGTGGGCGCCTCTGTGGCGCAACTGACCCAAGGCACCATTGTTGCTAACCTCGGATTCGAAGCGGTGAATTTTCCTAAGCCCGTGTATCACGGAGATACGGTCTACACCGAGACGGAGATCGTCGATAAACGCCCGTCAGCCTCGCGACCAGGTCAGGGCATAATCAAGTTCCGGCACATCGGCCGAAACCAGCACGGTGAAGTTGTCGCCGAATGTCTTCGTTCGGCCCTGCTGTGGGAATCCGAATCCGCGCATCGAAAGGCAACCTCATGACGTCCTTCGATCTTGGCCCTGCCATCTTATTCGTACCGGCGGATCGTCCGGACCGTTATGCCAAGGCATACCAGCGCTCCGATGCGATCATCATTGATCTGGAAGACGCCGTTTCGCCGCAGGATCGACCTGGGGCACGCCAAGCCGTACACGAGCATCTAACACGACTGGATCCGCCCCACGCAGCTCGTACCGTCGTCCGAGTAAACCCCGTGACCGAGTCAGATTTTACAGCCGATGTGGCGGTCTTGACTGATACTCCGATTGAGTACGTCATGGTGCCTAAAGTTGAAAGCCTCACAGACATCATCACAGCCGCTGATGCTCTGCCAGGAGTCGGCTTAATTGCGCTGTGTGAGACAGCCGCTGGAGTCATGGCAAGCGACAATATCGCCCATCATCAGGCTGTTGTCGCACTGATGTGGGGTGCTGAAGATCTCATGGTGTCCACAGGAGGTTCATCCTCCCGTTTCCCTGATGGCGCGTATCGCGATGTGCCGCGCTTTGCTCGAGCGCACGTGCTACTTGCCGCTGCCGCACACGGCAAAGGTAGCATTGACACTATCCACACCGATCTCTCCCCCACCGAGCAACTTATATCCGAAGCTCAGGACGCCGTGGCTTCTGGGTGGTCCGCGAAAGCTTGTATCCATCCGGCGCAAGTTCCGGTAGTGCGCGATGCGTACACCCCCAGCACAGACGATCTGGAGTACGCTCAGTTACTTCTGGCGGAGGTGCCGAAACATGGTGGCGCGTTCCAGTTCCGTGGCACGATGGTCGACGGACCGTTAATTGCACACGCCCGCAATGTTGTGGCCAGAGCCAAGAAACTTGGCAACGATTTGTCCTAAGACGCGGGGCCTTGCCGGTTTTATGCCGAGGTGCGAGTTCGCTTGAGTTGGCGAAGCAGTGCATCGATAATGGACCGGTCCGCTGGGATCCACTGCAATGCATGGAGCTCGGTGTCGTTCAGCGCGACCCATTCCAGGCGATCGTGTTCGATCAGCGGTTGGGGCTCTCCGGCAGTTATTACCGCCGTGTAGACATGCATGTGCATGCCGTTATCCAAAGGCCAGCCATTCGGGGATGGCGCAGCGATGGGCTCGTGGATAGCTATCTCGACGCCCAATTCCTCGCGGACTTCCCTGCTCAAGCCTGCCGTGTACGTCTCATTGCGCTCCACCTTGCCACCGGGGAATTCCCAATAGCCCGCCAAGGATTTCGGTGCTTTTCGCCGGGCGGCTAGCAGCTGAGTCGGGCGGTGCGTATCGTCCAAGATAGCGGCGCCCACCACAATTGAGGGGTCCAATGAGTGTTGCATACCCCACAGCCTAGCCGGTATGCCGCTGATTTCCCGCTATTCACTCAGTCGTCTAGCCATCTGCGTACCCCTCGCTACATCTGCTGACTAGAAGGGGGCACGCCCGTGTGCGCACACCGCATATATATTTCAGATTTGAAATACATTAGTGTTCCGACTAGACTGTGCCTAGTTAAGTTTTGAAATAGTCGTTTGAACCTAGGGAGAGCAACATATGCAGTTCGGCGTATTTACCATCGGGGACGTGACACCAGACCCGCACACCGGCAAGGCACCTTCGGAAAACCAGCGGATCTTGGATACCGTCAAGATTGCAAAACATGCAGAACAGGCGGGTTTCGAGGTATTTGCCACCGGACAGCACCACAACCCACCCTTTGTGGCACCAGGTAATCCCCCGGTCTTGCTGGCTTACTTGGCCGCGCAGACCGAGAAGCTTATCCTTTCGACGGCAACCACGCTGATCACCACGATGGATCCTGTACGCCTTGCGGAAGATTATGCCTACCTGCAGCACTTAGCCGACGGTCGTGTAGATCTTGCTATGGGGCGAGGCAACACCGGTCCGGTTTATCCGTGGTTCGGCAAAGACATCCGTCAAGGTATCCCGTTGGCGGTAGAAAACTACAACCTGTTATACAGGCTATGGCGCGAGACCGAGGTCGATTGGGAGGGACGGTTCCGTACGCCCTTGCAGCAATTCACTGCCACTCCTCGACCATTAGATGATGTCCCACCATTTGTCTGGCACGGATCTATCCGCTCTCCGGAAATCGCCGAGCAGGCAGCCTATTACGGTGACGGGTTCTTCCACAACAACATCTTCTGGAATAAGGAACACGTCATCCAGATGGTGCGTCTCTACCGTCAACGCTATGAATACTACGGTCACGGTAAGGCACATCAAGCGTATGTAGCCCTCGGTGGCCAAGCATTCATGCGCGAAAACTCGCAGGATGCTTGGAACGAGTTCCGTCCTTACTTCGATAATGCACCAGTCTATGGCCACGGCCCTACGATGGAAGACTTCACCAAGATGACTCCGCTGACCGTAGGCTCGCCGCAACAAGTCATAGAACGAACCTTAGAGTTCCGCGATTGGGTCGGTGACTACCAACGCCAGATGTTCCTAATCGATCATACTGGCTTACCCACCAAAACGGTCTTAGAACAAATAGATTTGTTCGGCGAAAAGGTCCTGCCGGTCTTGCGCAAAGAATTTGCGAAGAATCGCCCGGAGGATGTCCCGGAAGCTCCCACCCACGAATTCTTGAAGGCCCGTCAGGCTGCAGGCAATGCTCCAATCGCCGGTGGTGGCGAAGGTTCTCAGGCCCACGCTGATCGTCAAGAGGCCAAAGACAAAGAACGGGAAGCGAATTAGCCCACGATTACAAGCGAGTATACTGATCCCCTGGAGAGCGTAAACATTATGGAAACAGCATTTGAATCGACGGATCCCTTCACACCGGATACTCGTCACATCGCCGTGGTAGCCGCTGGCTTGAGCGATCCCAGTTCGACATCGATGTTGGCCAATCAGCTCAGCCAGGCGACTACCGATGCGTTATCAGAACGTGGCTACCGGCCTGAAGTACATCACTTCGAATTGCGCGAGTATGCCACCGACATAGCTGACTCTATGGTGACCTTTAGCCGCTCGGAGAAGCTGACTGAGATGATCAGTGAAGTCGAACAGGCTGACGCCATCATTACCGTCTCGCCGGTTTTTAAAGCCTCGTACTCGGGGTTGTTTAAATCGTTTTGGGATTTGATTGACAATGACGCCCTACGGGGCGTGCCGGTCCAGCTCGGTTCAACCGGCGGCAGCCCACGTCACTCCTTGGTCATCGATAATGCGATGCGGCCGTTATTCTCCTACCTGAGGATGCGTGTCATGCCCACCGGCGTCTATGCCGCCACCGAGGACTGGGGCGCTACAGATACCTCGCACGAGCATCACAACTCCGAATCCAATGCGGCATATTTGAGCCGACGTATCACCCTAGCCGGTGAGGATCTGGCAGATGTAACCGCTCGGCTTGATCCTCGGCCACGGCGAGCACCATCACAACCGAAAGATTTAGAGGTGATTCCGTTTGACCAGCTCCTCAACGGAACTGACTGAATATCAACTTCAACAACCGCTTGGTCCGGCGTTTCGTGTCTACTTTGAAACTACGGCTCGACTGCGGGACCGGCTAGAAAAACGACTCAAGCAACAGATCGGTTTGACGTTGAGCGAATACAACATGTTGCTGTTGCTGTCCGAAGCACCCAACGGTCAGATGCGAATGGGACAACTGGCAGAGGCGATAGTTTTCTCCCCGTCTCGGTTGACCTATCAGGTCAAGGTCCTCACAGACCGTGGTCTCGTTAAACGGGTGAAATGTGAGGAAGATGGCCGCGCCTGGCAGGCTGAATTAACCGCTGAAGGTCGCACGATGTTCCGACGAGCTTCAGTGATCCATGCCAAAGGCGTCAAGCAACTGTTTACCGATGTCGTCTCGGATGATCAGCTCGCGCAGATCCACCAGATTTTTACCCAAGTGTCGGCCAATCTTGATGCCCAAGATGAGGAGTAATCTAGCGTGCGTCGCCCAGGACGATCTCAACGGTATCGGCACGCTGTGCCAGCAGCGGCTGATCGGCGACCAAAGACTGCAGCGTAGCCAACATAAGTTTATTACCGACCGTATCGCTGGGATCGTGTGGGGTCGCGACTAAAGCCAGTTCTGGACCGGCTCCCCCGCCGGCGATTACTTGGCCGTCTGCGGTCTGAGTACCCACTCCTCGGCCGGGCGCCATAGCGAGCTGGGCCAGGCCCGGGATCAAGTCGGTGAGTGCCGAGAGTTCTTCAGCTATCTGGACGTCCTCGTAAGAGGGCGTCCATTCCTGTTGCTGGGCGAGCGCATACACTTCTGGACGACGGACCACATAGGTGAGGTGGGCCCCCGGGTCAATGACCACCAGATCGTTGCCCTCGTCAACTGCGCTCAAACAGGCTCGAGGCATCCATGCGGCTACCGGCCGAGCATCTTTGTGCCAGGCCGTGAGCTTAGGGATCGAGGTAAAGACCGGCAGCGCACCACGCCCGTCGGCTGCTTCGAGTGATACCAGCGCGACATCTGCTTCTTTGTCGGCTTCGACGGTGTATTCGTTGCCGTCTTCGTCAAGATGGGTGTGGGTTGAAGTTTTGGCAACCGTTGGCACCACGGCCGCGAACACTCGAATTTTCTCCAGGACATGAAACACGTCTTTTTCATCGGCTTGCCCAGCGAGAAGTTCTTGGCTCACCTTGGTCCATGCTTCATCTTCAAGCCCATCGTCGGTGTCGAATGCATGCAGCGGATTTGAGGACCCGCCGATGCCGTCTCCGGTGAGGTCCCGGCCTTGCCAGGCTGTACCCGCCGAATCTGCCGGACGGCCAAAAGCGTCCCGATTTTGCCGGGCGAGGTTGCGATCAATGGCCGCCTGGATATGCCCGGGTAACTGTGGTTTATCGTTCATAAGATCTTAGACGTTGTCTACGGCAGTACCAGAAGCTACCTGGAGTGCTTGTTGCAGCGTGAATTGGCCGGCGTACAGTGCCTTGCCGATGATGGCACCTTCGATACCTTGGTCAACCAGGCTGGTCAGCTGGGCAATGTCATCTAGGGTCGAGATTCCACCCGAGGCGACGACGGGCTTTCCCGTATGTTCCGCGATTTTGATGAGGAGTTCCGTATTGGGACCGGTCAGGGTGCCGTCTTTAGTAATGTCGGTGACCACATACCGTGCACACCCTGCCTCTTCTAACCGGGCAAGGACATCCCACAAATTGCCGCCTTCTTCGACCCATCCACGAGTGGCGAGTTTTTCGCCTCGGACGTCGAGTCCTACTGCTATCTTGTCGCCGAATTTATCGATGACTTCAGCCGTCCATTCGGGGTTTTCTAACGCCGCGGTGCCGAGATTCACGCGGGTGGCGCCCATCGAGAGTGCTTCCTCTAATGAGGCATCGTCGCGCAGCCCACCCGACAGTTCAATTTTGATGCCTAATTCAGCAGTGATGCGTCGGATCATCTCGCGGTTATTACCGTGTCCGAAGGCTGCGTCGAGATCAACGAGGTGCAGCCATTCTGCACCGGCTTCTTGCCATCCGACGGCGGCGTCAACGGGATCGCCGTAGTTCGTAGCGGTGCCGTATTCGCCTTGGACGAGTCGGACGGCTTGACCGTATTGAATGTCAACGGCGGGTAAAAGTTCGAGAGGTGAGGTCATGTTTCTCCGTAATTAGTCGGCCCATGGGATGGTAAAGAAAGCAGCGATGATGGCTAGAATCGCGAGGATGAGAAACGCTATGCGTGTCCAAATCGGTGCCTTTTGACGGTGCAAAGACCAGGCGCCACCCAGCAGGATGCCGCCCAGCGCTAGTAAGAGCGTTGACCACCATGGCATTTATAGAGTTCCTAAC